>Ga0207684_10000231_pt1 | contig 84968 bp, 81 predicted proteins | sample KBSK5501metaG_FD_184342 | JGI IMG/M metagenome (GOLD analysis project Ga0207684, IMG submission 184342) | Corn, switchgrass and miscanthus rhizosphere microbial communities from Kellogg Biological Station, Michigan, USA - KBS K5-50-1 metaG... | ecosystem: Host-associated > Plants > Roots >...
GTTTCATCGTGTCCAGCGCGACGCCGACGACGATGAGGATCGCGGTACCTCCCAGGTACATCTGCTGATGCGGGATGCCGGAGATCTTGGCCGTGGCGATAGGAAGGATGACGGTGATGAAGCCCAGAAAGGTGGCGCCGGCGAACGTGACGCGATTCATGACCGCGGCCAGGTAGTCCGCGGTTGGACGTCCCGGACGGATGCCCGGGATGAAGCTCGAATAGCGTTTGAGGTTGTCGGCGACGTCGTTGACCTCGAATGTGATCGCCGTGTAGAAATACGTGAAGCCGAACGTGAACGCGAAGTACAGCGCGTTGTACGTGATCGCCATCGGCAAGTTGGCGGTGTCGGGCGTGAAGTTGCCGCGAACCCAGGCGGCCGCCTTGTAGTACCACGTGTCCGGAGGCGCGCCCTGGAAGTAGTTGGAGATGATTGTGGGCAGGAACATCACCGAGATCGCGAAGATGATCGGAATCACGCCCGCGTGGTTCACGCGCAGCGGCAGGAAGCTTGCCCGGCTCTGCACCTGCTTGAGGCCGACCGTTCGCTGAGCCGACTGGATGGGAATCTTCCTCACCGCCTGCTGCACCTCGATGATCACCGCGGTCATGACCAGCGCGATGCCGCCGAAGAGGATGAACGGAATGTAGTCGGCGAGCCCGCCGCCGGTGGAGTGCGCTGAGAACACGGCCGAGACGCCCTGCGGCCCGCGGCCGATGATGCCCGCGAAGATGATCAGCGAGACACCGTTGCCGATTCCATACTCGGTGATGAGCTCGCCGAACCACATCAGCATCACGGTGCCCGCGGTCAGGACCAGCACGATCTCCAGCCGTTGGAACCAGTCGAGTGGCGGCAGGATGGCCGGGTTGGTGTTCTGGAACAGGACCGTGAATCCGTAGGCCTGGCCCGCTCCAAGCACCACGGTGAGCCAGCGGCTCCAGCGCTGGATCCGGCGGCGCCCCTGCTCGCCCTCTTTGGAGATCTCCTTGATGCGTTCGGAGATCACCGTCATCAGCTGCATGATGATCGTGGCGTTGATGTAGGGATTCATGCCCATCGCCACGATGCTGAAGCGGGACAGGCCGCCTCCTGAGAAGAGGTCGAGCAGCCCCAGCAGCGCCTGTGAGTTGAACAGCTGGGCGAGGGCGGCCTGGCTCGCGCCAGGGACGGCGACGTTGGCGAAGAGTCGGAAGATGACGAGGATGCCGCCGGTGAAAAGGATCTTGTTCCGCAGCTCGGGCAGGCGAATCGCGTTGACCAGGGCCTCGAGCAGGTTCATCGACTAGCTTTCCTTTGTCGGGGTGCTCTCTTCGGCTTCCGGTTGTTCGGACACCCCCACCCGCCCGGACCGCTTCGCGGTCGGGGCGACCTCCCCGCTTGGCGGGGAGGCGAGAGGCTCCGGCTCATCAGCCTTGATTGTGCGCTTCGCCGTCTTGGCGGCAAGCCGCTTCGGGCCGATCTTGCGGGGCTCTCCGATCACCGTGACGGTGCCGCCCTTCGCCTCGATTGCGTCGCGCGCGCTCGAGCTGAACGCGTGGGCGACCACGGTGAGCTTGCGGTCGAGCGCACCCGTGCCGAGCACCTTGACGTCAACCCCTGCGCGAACCAGGCCGGCCTCGATAAGAGCTGCCGCGTCAACTTTCGATCCGTCGGGGAAGCGCTTCAGCTTCGAGATATTGACAACGGTGTAGATCTTCTTGAACGGGTTCTTGAAGCCCGGCAGCTTCGGGAGGCGCTGGGCAAGCGGCATCTGGCCGCCTTCGAAGCCGAGGCGAAACCCTTCGCTGCGGGCGTTCTGGCCTTTCTGGCCGCGCCCCGAAGTCTTGCCTCGGCCCGAGCCCGTGCCGCGGCCGATGCGCCGCGCCTTGCGGTGCGCGCCCGCGGCAGGCTTGAGGTCGTGGAGCTGCATTCCCACTAGTTGCCCCTCTGGTGCTTCTTGTCCGAGCGCTTGCGCCAGATCTTGTACCGGCTTCGCTCGGGCCGGACGTATGGCTCACCTTCGACCGCGACCAGGAACGCGACCGCCTTCAGCATGCCTCGCACCGAGGGGTTGTCCGGCAGCTCGCGTGTCTGGTTCATCTTGCGAAAACCGAGCGACTCCACCGTCGCCCGCAGCTGGGGCTTGGCGCCGATCGTGCTTTTCATCAGCGTCGCCTTCAGCGTCTTCGAGGGCTCGCTCACTTCGTCTCCGCCGGGGTGGCCTCGGGCGCACCATTGGCCCCGCCGCCTTCCGCGCGTTTGTAGACGTTGGCGAGACGGCGACCCACGATCTGGTCGATCTCCTTGCCACGCAGCTCGGCCACCTGCTGCGCGGTGCGCAGCTGCTGCAGGGCGGCAAGCGTCGCGCGCACGGTGTTGATCGGATTGTTCGTGCCGTGGGACTTCGTGAGGATGTCCTTGATGCCGGCGGTCTCGATGACAGCCCGCATGGCACCGCCGGAGATGACGCCCGTGCCGGGAGCCGCGGGCTTGAGCATGATGCGCGCCGAGCCCAGCTTGAGCCGGACCTCGTGAGGGATCGTGGTGCCCACCATGGGGACCGTGATCATGTTGCGCTTGGCGACCTCCATGCCCTTGCGGATCGCTTCCGTCACCTCGCGGGCTTTGCCGATGCCGGCGCCGACGCGGCCGTTCATGTCACCGACGACGATGAGCGCGCTGAAGGAGAACTTGCGCCCGCCCTTGACGACCTTGGCGACGCGGTTGACGCGGACGACGCGGTCGGCGAGCTCGGATCGCTCTCCACTCGATTGATACCGGCCTCCGCCCATGTTTCTAGACATCTAAAACTCCAAACCTGCTTCGCGCGCAGCGTCGGCCAGCGCCTTGATTCTTCCGTGATACAGAAAACCACCGCGGTCGAACACGACCTGCTTCACGCCGGCTGCCTTCGCCGCATCCGCGATCTGCTTGCCGACCTGAGCCGCTTCCTTCATGCCGTTGCCTTTCGTCTTCAGCTCGACGGTCGATGCCGCGGCCACCGTCTTGGCGGCGCCGTCGTCGATGACCTGGGCATACAGATGGTTGAGGCTGCGGAACACCGCGAGCCGCGGCTTTTCCGACGTCCCGCTCACGGTCACCCGCACGCGGCGGTGCCGCTTTAAGCGGCCTTCCTTGCGATCGGTGCGCTTGATCATGCGGTGGTCTTGGCCCCCTTGCCGGCCTTGCCGGCCTTCCGCCTGATCTTCTCGCCGCGGTACATGACGCCCTTGCCCTTGTATGGCTCGGGAGGCCGGAGCCCTCGGATGTCGGCGGCCACCTGGCCGACGGCCTCCTTCTCGATGCCAGAGACGGAGAACTTGGTCTGGTCCTGGACGTCGATGGTTACGCCCGCGGGCGGCTTGAACTTGATCGGGTGTGAATAGCCGAGGCTGAGAGTTATCTCGTCACCCTGCTTGGCGACGCGATAGCCGACGCCGACCAGCTCGAGGTGCTTGGTGAAGCCCTCGTTGACGCCGATCACCATGTTCGCGACCAGGCTGCGGACGAGACCGTGAAGCGCACGATGGCGGTAGTCGTCCGACGGTCGCTCGAACACCAGGTGCCCATCGACCTGCTTGACAGTGATGTCGGACGGCAGGGTGCGCTCGAGCTGACCCTTCGGTCCCTCGACTTTCACGTGGCCGGCCTGAAGCGTCACCTTCACCGGGGCCGGCAACTGAATCGGCAGCTTGCCTATGCGCGACAACTCTTTCTTTCCTGAACTCCTACCAGATATATGCCAGATCACCCCACGAAATCTGCGATTTCGCGGGGACCCCGATTTCTGCTTTACCAGACATAAGCCAATACTTCGCCGCCCAGGCCCTGGCGGAGCGCCTGGCGCCCGCTCATGACCCCTTCGGCTGTGCTGAGGATGGCGATCCCGAGCCCGCCGAGGACCCGAGGGATCTCCGTCTTGCGGGCATAAACCCGCAGCCCGGGGCGGCTGATCCTCTTCACGCCCGAGATCACGCGGGTGCGATCGGGGCGGGACTTGAAGATGATACGCATCGACTGCGCGGTGCCGTCGGATTCGATCTCGTAACCGGCGATGTAGCCCTCGTCCTTGAGCACGCGGGCGATCTCCAGCTTCAGCCTGGAAGCCGGCACGCGCACCTCGGGGTGCCGGGCGCTGTTGGCGTTGCGCACGCGCGTGAGCATGTCGGCGATGGGATCGCTGACGATCCCGGCCGGCGCCTTCTTGGGAAGGTTCTTGGCTGCGGTCGTCGCCGTAGCCATCACCAGCTCGACTTCGTCACGCCTGGGATGCGTCCCTCGGCGGCCAGTGTCCTGAAGCAGATGCGGCACATGCCGAACTTGCGCAGGTAAGCGCGCGGCCGCCCGCAGATGCGGCAGCGGTTGTGGAACCGAACCTTGAACTTCGGGTGCACAAGGTCTCGCTTCCAGCGCTCGAGTGAAGACTTCTTCGCCAAACTCTCTTACCTCTTTCCTTTTATCTGTCTATCGCTTCCTGAAGGGCATGCCGAGGCGCGTCAGCAGGCTGCGAGCCTCGTCGTCGCTGCGGGCCGTGGTCACGATCGCCACCTCGAGGCCGCGCAGCTTGTCGATCTTGTCGTAGTCGATCTCGGGAAACACGACCTGCTCGCGAAGGCCGAGCGAGTAGTTGCCTCTTCCGTCGAACCCTTCCGGGTTGACGCCGCGGAAGTCGCGGATGCGGGGCAGCGCGACGTTCAAAAGCTTGTCGAGGAAGTACCACATGCGCCGGCCACGAAGCGTGGTCTTGATGCCGATCGTCTGGCCCTGGCGGAGCTTGAATGCGGCGACGGACTTGCGGGCCTTGATCAGCGCCGGCTTCTGGCCGGTGATGGTGACCACGTCGCCGACCGCCGCGTCGAGGGCCTTGTCGTTGTCCTTGGCCTCGCCGATGCCGATGTTGACGATGACCTTCGCGACCCTGGGCACCTGCATGACGTTCTCGTACTCGAACTCCTTCGTCATCTGCGGCACGATCTTGTCGCGGTACGCGAGGAGAAGGCGCGGCGCCTCTTCCGACTTCGTGCCCGGCGCTTTGGGCGCGGCCGGCTTTGCGTCCTGCTTCTTTTGCTTTTGCTGAACCTTGACCTTGCTCACTGCGCTTCCGTCTTCCTCACACGCTCGTAGGGCTCGCCGCAGTGGCGGCAGACGAGGGCGCGCGCGCCTGACTCGAGGACGATGTGCTTGGTCCTGGTCGGCCGCGAGCACGCCGGGCAGACGAGCATCACGTTCGAGTAGTCGAGCGGCGCCTCGAAGTCGACGACGCCTCCCTGTGCGACGCTGACTCCACCGCGAGAGCGGCCTGCCTTCGTGTGGCGCTTCAGGATGTTGACGCCCTTGACGACGATCTTGTGCTTGTCGGGGATCGTGCGCAGGACCTCGCCGGTCTTGCCCTTGTCCTTGCCCGCGGTCACGACGACAGGGTCGCCGGGAGCAAGGTCGAGCCAGCGGCGCTTCGGTGTTTCTTTGTTTCTAAGCATTTCCTATAGGACCTCGGGAGCCAGACTGATGATCTTCATGAAGTTGCGCTCGCGCAGCTCGCGGGCCACGGGTCCGAAGATGCGCGTGCCTCTGGGGTTGTTGGCCTGCGCGAGCAGGACGGCGGCGTTCTCGTCGAAGCGGATGAGCGAGCCGTCGGGGCGGCGGTACTCCTTGTTGACCCGCACCACCACGGCCTTGACGACCTCGCCCTTCTTGACCTGGCCGCCGGGCTGCGCGGACTTGACGGTGGCGGTGATGATGTCGCCCACCGACGCGTACTTGCGGTAGTGACCGCCGGCCACGCGAATGACAAGGATCTCCTTGGCACCCGAGTTGTCCGCGACCTTGAGCCGTGTTTCCTGCTGAACCACTACTTCGCCTTCTCCACGATCTCTAATACGCGCCAGCGTTTCTCTTTCGAGATGGGGCGCGTTTCCGTGATGCGGACGAGGTCGCCCACACCGCACTCGTTCTTCTCGTCGTGGACCTTGAACCGCGTGCGCTGCTGAACGGTCTTGCGGTACAGCCGGTGGGCCTTCGACGTGCCCACCTGGACGATCACGGTCTTGTTCATCTTGTCGGAGATCACGGTGCCCAGGCGGACCTTGCGCTGGCCGCGTACTTCGGTTTGGGTCGTCGCCATCAGGACGTCTCCTCTGTCTTGGCCTTGCGCGTGCGCTTGGGCTTGGGTGCCTCGACAGGTGTCGCGGCTTCGGGTTCAAAGCCTTCATCGACGTCTTTCGCCGGCTGAATGTCCCCACCCGCCGCCCCACCCGCCGCTAACGCGGCGACCTCCCCACGGGGTGGGGAGGCGACCAAGCCCAGCTCGCGCTCGCTGAGCACGGTCATGATGCGGGCGATGTCGTGGCGCACCTTCGAGATCTGGCTCGAGTTCTCGAGCTGGCCGACCGCGTGCTTGAACCGGAGCTCGTAGAGCTCTCGACGCGCGGTCTTCATGCGGTCCGCCAACTGGTCCTCTTCGAGCTCCCTGAGCTCGTCGACCTTCACTGCGAACCTCCCGCGGCCACCGATTCGGCACTGACGAAGCGCGTCTTGATCGGAAGCTTGGACGCGGCCAGCTTCATCGCCTCTTTCGCGACCTGGGGCGTGACGCCGCCCATCTCGAAGAGGATGCGCCCGGGCTTGACCACGGCGACCCAGCCTTCGGGGTTGCCCTTGCCCGAGCCCATTCGCGTCTCGGCAGGCTTCTTCGTGATCGACTTGTCGGGGAAGACGCGGATCCAGATCTGCCCGCCGCGCTTGACGTGGCGGGTCATCGCCCGGCGGGCGGCCTCGATCTGGCGGTTGCTCATCCAGCATGCCTCGATCGCCTGCAGCCCATAGTCCCCGAATGCGACCGTGGCGCCGCGCGTGGCGATGCCCTGGCGCCGGCCGCGGTGCATCTTGCGGTACTTGACGCGCTTTGGGATCAGCATCAGCTCTTGGCCTTCGTTGTCGTGGTCTTCTTGGCGGGGGCCTTCTTTGCGGCTGCCGGCTTCTCGGCCTTCGGCTCGGTGGTCTTGGCTTTCGCGGCCGGCTTGGCCTTGGCAGCTGTGGATGTGGTGGCGGCGGTGGCTGTGGCTGTGGTGGTGGTGGCTTTCGCCCTGGGTGCTCGAACACGCTTGACGGCCGGCGCCGGCGCCGGTTCGGGCGATGGGATCTCGATTGCGCCCAGGTCAGGAAGGGCGGCCACCTCTGAAACCGGTGTAACCGGCTGCGGAGCCACGTCGACCGGCGCTTCGGGCTGCGGCGCGATCGCTTCGCCGATGGGGGCGCCGTCGCTGATCGGCAGGCGGGCCTTCGGGGTGATCTGGTCCTTGTAGATCCAGCACTTCACGCCGATGGCGCCGAAGGTGGTCTTGGCGGTGGCTCGGCCGAAGTCGATGTCGGCGCGAAGGGTGTGCAGAGGCACGCGGCCTTCGCGGTCCCACTCGCGACGCGCCATCTCGGCTCCGCGAAGGCGACCGCCGCAGTAGATGCGCACGCCTTTGGCGCCTGCGCGCATCGTGCGCAGGATCGCCTGCTTCATCGCGCGCTTGTAGCTGATGCGGCGCTCGATCTGTGACGCGATGTTCTCGGCCACCAGCTGCGCGTCGAGCTCGGGCTGCTTGATCTCCTGGATGGAGATGCGAACGCGGTTGCCGAAGCGCTTCTCGAGGTCCTCGCGGAGCTGGTCGACCGACGAGCCGCCCTTGCCGATGACGATGCCCGGTTTGGCGGTGTGGATGGTGACCGTGAGCTGCGCGTTGGATGAGCGCTCGGTCTCGATCTTCGCGATTCCGGCATTGCGAAGGCGCGCGAGGATGGCGGTGCGCATCGCGAGGTCCTCGTGCAGCATCTTCGTGTAGTCCTTGGGGTTCGCGAACCAGTTCGCCTCCCACGGGCGGAACACGCCGAGCCGGAATGCGTTCGGGTGGACTTTATGACCCAATTACTTCTTTTCCTCTGGGCGGTCTTCGACGACCGCGGTGATGTGGCAGGTGCGGTGGAAGAACTCGTGCGCCATGCTGCGGCTGACCGGCCGGCGCCGCCGGTATGTGGGACCCTCGTCGATGAGCAGCTGCTTGAGGACGAGGTCGTCGCGGTTGAGGTTGAAGTTGTGCTCGGCGTTGGCGGCGGCGGACTTGATCGCCTTGGCCACGTCGCGCGCCGCGTGCTTCGGCGAGAACTCGAGGTATGCGAGCGCGTCGGACACTTTCATGCCCTTCACGGAGTCGGCCACCAGCCGCGCTTTGCGCGGCGTGCGGCGTACGTACCTCTGAACTGCGCTTACTTCCATCGTCGCCATCTACTACTTCAGTGCCGTCGACTTTTCGGTGTGGGTTCCGTGCCCACGGAAATGGCGGGTGGGCGCGAACTCGCCCAGCCGGTGGCCGACCATGTTCTCGCTGATGAACACGGGCACGTGCTTGCGCCCATCGTGGACGCCGATGGTGTGACCGACCATGTCGGGATAGATGACCGACGCGCGTGCCCAGGTGCGAATCACCTTCTTCTCGCGTGTCGCGTTCAACTTGTCGATCTTGGCCTTCAGCGGGTCGCTGATGAAGGGCCCTTTCTTTGTCGATCTGCTCATCTGGTTACTTGCTTCGTCCTTTCTTCTCACGCCGCCGGATGATCAATTTGTTGGAGGCCTTCTTCGGCTTTCGCGTGCGGTAGCCGAGCGCGGGCTTGCCCCATGGGGTCTTCGGGTTGCCGCCGGGGCCGGTCTTGCCTTCGCCGCCACCGTGTGGGTGGTCGACGGGGTTCATGGTCGAGCCTCTCACGGTAGGCCGGATTCCGAGCCACCGGCTGCGCCCGGCCTTGCCGCCCGACTGGTTCTCGTGCTCGATGTTACCGACCTGGCCGATCGTGGCCTGGCAGCGCACATGGATGCGGCGGAGCTCGCCTGAGGGCATCCTGATCACTGCGTAATCGCCTTCCTTAGCGAGCAGCTGCGCGGATGTGCCGGCTGACCTTGCGAGCTGGCCGCCTCTGCCGAGCGTGAGCTCGATGTTGTGCACCGTCGAGCCGACGGGAATCCTCGCCAATGGTAGGGCGTTGCCGATCCTCACCGGCGCCTCTTCACCGCTTTCGATCGGGTCGCCGACCTTCAGGCCGAGCGGCGCCAGGATGTAGCGCTTCTCGCCGTCCTTGTAGTGGATGAGGGCGATGCGGGCGCTGCGGTTGGGGTCGTACTCGATGGTCGCGACCTTCCCGGCGACGCCGAACTTGTCGCGCTTGAAGTCGATCTTGCGGTACAGCTTTCGGTAGCCGCCGCCCTGATGTCGTGTGGTGATGCGGCCCTGGTTGTTTCTTCCGGCGTGAGTCGGCAGCGACTCGGTGAGCGTCTTCTCGGGCTCGCTCACTGTGACCTCGTCGAAGCCGGAGATGGTCATGAAGCGGCGGCCGGGGCTGGTGGGCTTGAATTTTCTAAGTGGCATGTTTTGTTCTATACGCTCCCGAAAAGGCCTTCGATCTTCTGGCCTTCACCGAGTGTGACGATGGCCTTCTTCCAGCCGGCGGTGTGGCCGACCGGGCCGATGCGGCGCAGGCTGCGCCGGCTCTTGCCACGCATGGACACGGTGTTGACGTCTTTCACCCGGATGCCCTGGGCCTCGTACTGGTCTTCGAGCGCCTTCTTGATCTCGGTCTTGGTGGCCGATTTCGCGACCCTGAACGTGTACCGCCCCTGCGTGTACAGCTGATAGGTGCGCTCGGTGATGACCGGGCCGATCACGACTTCGGAGGCGGCGCGGGTGGTCATTCGGCCTCCTGCTCCGTCGATTCGGGAGCGATTCCCTTCGGCCGTGTCGGCTTGCCGAAGTTCTCCTCGAGCAGCTCCAGGCAGTCCTTGGCCAGCAATAGATAGGTATGCGTGAAGAGGTCGCGGATGTTGAGGTTGCGGGCGAGGATGATCTTGGTGCCGGCGAGGTTCTCGAACGAGCGGCTGACGACGAAATTCGGGGCCGGGAGGACGACGAGCGTGGTGTCGTCGAAACCGATCGCATCCATCAGACCGACGGCGACGCTGGTCTTCGGCTCTTCGATGGCGAATCCATCGATGACCCGGATGCGGTCCTCGATCGCCTTCTGGCTGAGCGCCGAGCGCAGCGCGAGGCGGCGCATCTGCTTGGGCATGCGCTTCGCGTAGCTCCTCGGGTGCGGGCCGAAGACGACCGCGCCGCCTTTCATGGACGGCTCTCTCGTGCTGCCATGTCGCGCGCGGCCGGTGCCCTTCTGGCGGTAGGGCTTGGCCCCGCCGCCGGAGACGGTGGCTCTCGTCTTCGTCGAGGCGGTGCCCTGGCGAGCGTTCGCGACCTGGCGGACGAAAGCCTGGTGCATGACCGGCGTGTTGACTTGCTCCGCGAAGATCAGTTTCGGCAGCCGGACCTCGCCCTGGCGTGCGCCGGCGGAGTCGAAGAGAGGGGCGTCGAGGTGGTCGGTCTCCTTTTTGGCGGCGGTCGCGGTTTTCTTCGTCGTAGTAGTTCTCTTGGTGGTCTTCTGCTCTGCCATCAGACCTTCCTCCCGGTCGGCTTGCCGGAGGGGCCCTTCACCTTGACTCGTTTGGTCGACTGGCGGACGAGCACAACCGCGCCTTTCGCGCCCGGCACGCCGCCCTTGACCAGGATGAGGTTGCGTTCAGGGTCGACGCGGACGACTTTGTAGGCGCGCGCGGTGGTGCGCTCGTTGCCCATCTGTCCGGACATGCGCACGCCTTTGAAAACGCGCGCAGCGTCGGTGGCGCCGATGGCGCCAGGCTGGCGAACGTTCATCGAGCCATGTGACTCGGGGCCGCGGCTGAACTTGTGCCTCTTGATGAGCCCCTGGAAGCCCTTGCCCTTCGAGGTGGCGGTGACGTCGACGATCTCGCCCGCGGCGAAGATCTCCGCTTTGAGCTCCTGTCCTTGCTCCAGGCCGTCGTAGCCCCGGATCTCGACGATGTGGCGGTGGGGCTCCACGCCGGCCTTCTTGAACACGCCCAGTTCGGGCTTGGTGAGCTTGCGCTCGGGCGCCGCTTCGAATGCGATTCGGGCGGCGGCGTAGCCGTCCTTCTCGGTGGTCCTGAGCCCGAGCACGCGGCACGGGCCGGCCTCGAGGACGGTCACCGCCGAGGTGGTGCCGTCGGCGTTGAAGAGCTGGGTCATGCCGAGCTTCCTCGCAAGCAAGCCCTTCATGTCAGCTCTTGATCTCGATGCTGACGCCGGCCGGGAGACTGAGACGCTGGAGGGCGTCGACCACGCGCGGATTGAAGTCGAGGATGTCGACGACACGCTTGTGCGTACGCATCTCGAACTGTTCGCGTGAGTCCTTGTCGATGAAGGGACTGCGGATCACGGTCAGCTTGGCGATCTCGGTGGGCAACGGAATCGGGCCCGCCGTGCGCGCGTTCGCACGGCGCGCCGTGTCGATGATCTTGTCCGCCGCCTGATCCAGCACTCTGTGGTCGTATGCCTTGAGCCGGATCCGAATCTTCTGCGCCACGCTGTTAGCCCTCTCCCCTCTTCCTTATTACTTGATGACTTCCGTGGCGGCGCCGGCGCCCACGGTCTTGCCGCCTTCGCGGATGGCGAACCGGAGCCCGGGCTCGATCGCGATGGGCTCACCGAGGGTGATCTCCATCTCGACGTTGTCGCCCGGCATGACCATCTCCACGCCGTCGGGCAGCTTGACCTCGCCCGTGACGTCGGTGGTACGCATGTAGAACTGCGGGCGGTAGCCCGTGAGGAACGGCGTGTGGCGTCCACCCTCTTCCTTGCTGAGGACGTAAACCTGGGCCTTGAACTGGGTGTGGGGCTTGATCGAGCCCGGCTTTGCAAGCACCTGGCCGCGTACGACGTCTTCACGCTTGATGCCGCGGAGCAGCACACCGACGTTGTCGCCGGCCTGGCTCTCCTCCATGTCCTTGTGGAACATCTCGATAGCGGTTGCGACCGTCTTGGTGCTCTGCGGGTGGATGCCGACGATCTCGACTTCCTCGTTCCTCTTGAGCTTGCCGCGCTCGACCCGTCCGGTCGTGACTGTGCCGCGACCTTCGATCGTGAACACGTCCTCGATCGGCATCAGGAACGGCTTGTCGACGGGCCGCTCGGGCTCGGGAATGTAGGTGTCGACAGCGTCCATCAGCTCGAGGATCTTCGGCGTCCACTCGGCGTCGCCCTCGAGGGCCTTGAGCGCGGAGATGCGGACGATGGGGATGTCGTCGCCGGGGTACTCGTAGCGGCTGAGCAGCTCGCGGAGATCGAGCTCAACGAGCTCGATGAATTCCTTGTCGTCGACCATGTCGCACTTGTTGAGCGCGACAACGAGCGAAGGTACGTTGACCTGGCGCGCAAGAATGATGTGCTCGCGGGTCTGAGGCATGGCGCCGTCGTTGGCGGCCACGACGAGGATCGCGCCGTCCATCTGGGCGGCGCCGGTGATCATGTTCTTTATGTAATCTTGGTGACCCGGGCAGTCCACGTGCGCGTAGTGGCGCTTCTCCGTCTCGTACTCCACATGCGTGATCGAGATCGTGATGCCACGGGCCTTTTCCTCAGGCGCCTTGTCGATCCGGTCGAAGGGCGTGTACTCCGCCAAACCCTTCTCGGCCAGCACCTTCGTGATTGCAGCCGTCAATGTCGTCTTCCCGTGGTCGATATGACCGATCGTTCCGACGTTGAGGTGCGGCTTGGTCCGCACGAACTTCTTCTTCGCCACTGTTTCCTCCTAACTAACTCCGCGACGTTGTGCGGCGGCCCACGGCCTCCGCGAGATTCCCTGGCATTTCCGCGTAGTGACTGAACTCCATTGAATAGGTCGCCCGCCCCGAGGTCATAGACCGAAGTTCGGTAGCGTAACCGAACATCTCCGCCAGGGGCACGGTGGCTCGAACGTTCTGCGACGTTCCACGCCCTTCCATTCCAAGGATGTGTCCACGCCGCGACGCGAGGTCGCCCATCACGTCCCCGAGGTATTCCTCGGGCATGACGACGTCCACCTTCATGATCGGCTCCAGCAGATACGGGCTGGCCTTGCGCATTCCGTCCTTGACCGCCATCGAGCCGGCAAATTGAAACGCCAGCTCGCTCGAGTCGACAGCGTGATAGGAGCCGTCGACTAGCGTAACGGTGATGTCGATCACCGGGTAGCCGGCGACGACCCCGGTCTGCAGCGCTTCGCGTACGCCCTTCTCGACCGCGGGGATGAACTCACGCGGGATACGTCCCTGCGTGATCTTGTCCTCGAAGACGAAACCGCTGCCCCGCTCGCCAGGCCTGACGTCGACCTCCGCGTGGCCGAACTGGCCCTTGCCACCGGTCTGGCGGATGAAGCGGCCCACGCCATGGGCCGGCTTCTTGATCGCCTCTTTGTAGGCGACCTGTGGCTTGCCCTGGTTGGCGTCGACGCGAAATTCGCGCAGCAGGCGGTCGACGATGATCTCGAGGTGCAGCTCGCCCATCCCCGAGATGATCGTCTGGCCGGTCTCGTCGTCGGTGTGGACCTTGAAGGTCGGGTCCTCCTCGGTCAGCCTCTGCAGACCAATGCCAAGCTTGTCCTGGTCGGCTTTGGTCTTCGGCTCGATGGCGACCGAGATCACCGGCTCGGGGAACGTGATCGACTCGAGCAGGATCGGGTGACTCTCGTCCGCCAGGGTGTCGCCGGTGGTCGTTGACTTCAAGCCGACGGCTGCGGCAATGTCGCCGGTGAACACTTCATCGACGTCCTCGCGCCGGATGGCGTGCATACGCAGGATGCGGCCGATCCGCTCCTTGCGCCCGTTGGTCGCGTTCAAAACCGCCGAGCCCGCCTTCAGCCGGCCCGAGTAGACGCGGAAGAAAGTGAGCTTGCCCACGCCCTGAGGGTCCATCTGGACCTTGAACGCCAGCGCCGCAAACGGCTCGGCGTCGTCGTGCTCGCGGACGAGCAGCGCGCCGGTCTTCGGGTCTGTGCCCTCAACTGCCGGCACGTCGGCAGGCGACGGCAGGTAGTCGACGACCGCATCGAGGATCGGCTGGACGCCGCGGTTGCGGAGAGCAGCGCCGCAAAGCACCGGTACGAGGTGACCCGCCACCGTGCCCTTGCGCAGCGCAGCGTTGATCTCCTCTTCGGTTACGTCCTGCTCCTCGAGGTACTTGTGCATCACCCGGTCGTCGAAATCGGCTGCCGCCTCGACGAGGTCGTGACGGTACTTGCTGACGAGGTCTTGCATCTCCGCGGGAATGTCCAAAGACTCGGTGCTCGTGGTGCCCAGGTCGTCGGTATAGACGATGGCCTGCTTGGTCACCAGGTCGATGTAGCCCGAGAACGAGCCTTCGGCACCGATCGGGAGCTGGATTGGGATCGCGCGGGCGCCAAGCCGCGTCCGGATCGAGTTCAACGATCCGTAGAAGTCCGCGCCGATGCGGTCCATCTTGTTGATGAAGGCAATGCGGGGCACGCCGTAGCGGTCTGCCTGCCGCCAGACAGTTTCGGACTGGGGCTCGACGCCCGCGACAGCATCGAACACCGCGACGGCGCCGTCGAGCACGCGCAAGCTGCGCTCGACCTCGACCGTGAAGTCCACGTGTCCGGGTGTGTCTATGATGTTGATCGAGTGGTCGCGCCAGTTGGCCGACGTGGCCGCCGACGTGATCGTGATCCCCCTCTCCTTCTCCTGGACCATCCAGTCCATGGTCGCCGCCCCTTCGTGGACCTCGCCCATCTTGTGGATGCGGCCGGCGTAGAAGAGGATCCGCTCGGTAGTCGTGGTTTTACCGGCGTCGATATGCGCCATGATCCCGATGTTTCGGACCCTGTCGATCGCGACCGGACGTTCCTGCATCTTGAGTGCCACGCTCATCTCTCTAATCAGTACCGGAAATGGGAGAAAGCCTTGTTGCTTTCCGCCATCCGGTGGGTTTCTTCCTTGCGCTTGACCGCCCCGCCTGTGTTCTGGGCGGCGTCGAGGATCTCGAACGCAAGCTTCTCGGACATGCTCTTCCCGCCACGCTGCCGCGCGAAACGGACGATCCAGCGGCGGGCAAGCGCGAGCCGGCGTTCGGGCCTGATCTCGACGGGGACCTGGTAAGTGGCGCCGCCAACCCGCCGAGGCTTGACCTCGAGCAGCGGGGTGGCGTTGCGCAGCGCCGACTCGAAGACTTCGAGCGGCTCCTTCTTGGCCTGCTTGCTGGCGCGCGAAAGCGCGTCGTAGACCACGCGCTCGGCGGTCGAACGCTTGCCCCGGCTCATGACCACGTTCACGAACTTGGCGATCGACTCCGACTGATACACGGGGTCGGGCGCGATTACACGCTTGACTGGGCGGCTGCGACGAGGCATCAGGCCGCCGCCTTGCTCTTTTCCCGCTTGGCGCCGTACTTGGAGCGAGCCTTCTTGCGGTTCTTGGTGCCGGCAGTGTCGAGTGTGCCGCGGATGATGTGGTAGCGGACACCCGGCAGGTCCTTGACGCGGCCGCCGCGGATGAGCACGACCGAGTGCTCCTGGAGGTTGTGGCCGATGCCCGGGATGTAGGCGGTGACCTCGATCCCGGTGGTCAGCCGGACGCGGGCGACCTTACGGAGGGCCGAGTTCGGCTTCTTGGGGGTTTGGGTATAGACACGCACGCAGACTCCCCGCCTCTGCGGTGAACCCTTGAGCGCGGGCGCCTTAGACTTCGGCCTGGCTGCCTGGCGACCGAGGCGGACAAGCTGCTGGATGGTGGGCAAACGTATCTCCTGTTGACGGCTCGATTCCCACGCGGCAATAGCCGATTGGGCGACAAACGATGAGTATACCCAAAAATCGACCCCTCCCTAACAGCCGTCGATCGAGTCACTATTTCGATCCGTCGCCTGCCGTCCAGTCCAGGCCGCGGACGGTCTTCCTGCACCTCGGTGAACTCGCGCTCGAACTGCAGGCGGATCGGGGGGTTTTCGGGTCGCGTGGGGTTGATCTCGGCACCCTTTCGCTGCTTCGTGAGGCGCCCGGACCCCCGCCGACGGGGGACATCCTCGACCTCGGCTCAGGCTATGGCCCGATCGCGATTGCCCTTGCTCGGCAGGCGCCGGGAGCCCGGATCTGGGCGGTGGACGTGAACGAGCGGGCGCTGGAGCTCACGCGGACCAATGCAGAGGCGGCAAAGACGGCCAACCTGACCGCCAGCCTGCCGGGCGACGTGCCGGCCGGGCTTCGTTTCGCCGCAATCTATTCGAATCCGCCCGTCCGGGTCGGCAAAGGCCCGCTGCACGACCTCCTGCTCCGCTGGCTGCCGCGGCTCGAGTCGGGCGCCAGCGCTTATCTGGTCGTGCAGCGCAACCTGGGGTCGGACTCGTTGGCCGCCTGGCTGGCGACGCAGGGTTATGAGGTTCGTCGCCTCAAGTCGAAAAAGGGTTATCGGATCCTCGAGGTCCGCGGTTCGGAGCCGTCAGCGGCGCCGCCTTCTTAACAACCAGGGTTGGCGGTGGCCGCCCTGCTCTATTAAGGTCGAGGCCGTCAGGTGTGTTGGGCTGGGGGAGGAGCCCAAAAGAAGAAGGGAGGGCCCGCCAAAGGTGCGCCAAAGGTGCGCCCAAGGTGCGCCCAAGGTGCGCCCCGGCTCCGGCGCCGGCCCTACGCCTCCCCCGCAAAATGACACGCCGCCTCCTGCTCCCGGTGCCCATGCGGTTCCAGCTCCGGCTCCACCTCCGAGCACACCCCCGGCACCCTCGCGATCGGACACCGCGTATGGAACCTGCACCCCGACGGCGGGTTGACCGGCGACGGGATCTCCCCCTTGATCAGCATCGGCTCCCGATCTCTCTCGACCACCGGATCCGGCACCGGAATCGACGACAAAAGCGCCTTCGTGTACGGATGCTGCGAGTGCTCGTAGATATCCACCCGGTCGGCGATCTCCACCACCTTCCCCAGGTACATGACCGCGATCCGGTCCGACAGGTGCCGCACGACCGCCAGGTCGTGGGCGATAAACAGGTACGTCAGCTGAAACTCTTTTTGCAAATCCTGGAGCAGGTTGATGATCTGCGCCTGGATGGAGACGTCCAAAGCGGAAACCGGCTCGTCGCAAACGATGAACGACGGCGACACCGACAGAGCACGAGCGATCCCGATCCTCTGCCGCTGCCCGCCCGAAAACTCATGCGGATACCGGTTGGTGAAGTTCGGGTTCAGCCCGACCAGCCGCAGCAGCTCCTGCACCCGCGTCCGCCGCTCCTTCCCTCGGGCCAGCCCGAAGTTGTCCAGCGGCTCGGCGATGATGTCGCCGACGGTCATTCGCGGATCCAGAGAAGCGAACGGGTCCTGGAAGATGATCTGCATCTCGCGCCGTACCCGGCGCAGCCGCCGGCCGCGCAGCTTGGACAGGTCCTGGCCCTTGAAAACGACGCGGCCCGACGTCACCGGCTGCAGGGCGGTGATCAAGCGCGCCAATGTAGATTTGCCGCACCCCGACTCACCCACGAGACCCAGCGTCTCCCCGCGCCGGATGTCGAGGCTGACGCCCGCCACCGCCTGCACCACCGCGCCCCCAGCGGCCGGGTAGTGCTTGACGACATTCTCGACACGAACGATGGAGCGATCCGCAGGCGCTTGAGCCAGCTGTGCCGCGGCCGCGGTCTGCCTGGCCATCACGCCCGAGCGTCAGACCGCATGCGCTTCTTGATCTCGGCGGCCACATCGAACGCGACCTCGCTCGCCTGCGCGGCCGTGCGCGTCTCCTCGGAGACAGTGCTCATCTTCACGAAGCAGCGCGCCTGCTGACCCGGGGCGACCTCCTCGAGCTCAGGCTCCTCCCTCATGCACCTGTCGACCTTGAACAGGCACCGAGGATGGAACTTGCACCCCGGCGGCAGGCGCACCAGGTCGGGCGGCAGGCCTCGAATCGACACGAGCCGCCCTTTGCGCGCCTCGTCAACGCGGGGCACGGAGCGCAACAGCGACCACGTGTACGGGTGCTCGGGCCGGGCGAAGATCCGCTCCACCGGTCCCTCCTCCACCACGCGACCCGCGTACATCACGATCACGCGCTGGCACATGCTGGCGACGAGGGCGGTGTTGTGCGTGATCAGGATGATGGCCGTCCCCAGCTCGCGGTTGAGCTGCTTGAGCAGCTGGATGACCTGGGCCTGGACGGTCACGTCGAGCGCGGTCGTCGGCTCGTCAGCGATCAGCAGCGACGGCTCGTTGGCGAGGCCCATCGCGATCATTGCTCGCTGGCGCATGCCGCCCGAGAACTGGTGGGGGTAGTCGTTGATCCGCCGTTCGGCCGCCGGTACACGCACCCTCTTGAGCAGCGGGATGATGCGCTGGGCGGCCTGAGCGGGCGCGAACCGGTCGTGCGCCGTCATCGCCTCTTTGATCTGCGCCCCGACCTTCGTGACCGGGTTCAACGACGTCATCGGGTCCTGGAAGATCATGGCCACGTCGTTGCCGCGGTAGTTGCGAACCTCGTCGCCGTCCATCTCGACGATGTCGCGGCCCTTGAAAAGGATCTTCCCGCTCACGATCCGCCCTGGCTCCGGGACAAGGCGCAGGATCGACAAAGCGGTGATGGTCTTGCCGCACCCCGACTCGCCGACCACGGCCACAGTCTCGCCGGGGTCGACGTGAAACGAAACCCCGTCGACCGCGTGGACCACGCCCCGCGACGTAAAAAATTGCGTCCTCAGGTCCTGGACGCGGAGGATCGGTTCAGTCAAATGGAGGCGTTATCGGCGCATGCGCGGGTCGAGTGCGTCGCGCAGCCCATCACCGATGAAGTTGAACGCAAGCATGGTCATCGATAGCGCGACGCAGGGGATGATAACGAGGTAAGGATACGCGTCGACCGCGGCATAGCCTTCGAACACCATGACGCCCCATGTCGGCTGCGGCGGCCGTAGCCCGACCCCGAGAAAGTCGAGGATCGCCTCGGTGAAGATCGCGGCCGGAATGCCGAACGTGAGCGAGACGATGACGGGGCCCAGCGAGTTCGGGAGCAGGTGCTTGAGGATGATCTTGAGCGGGCTGCTGCCGGCGGCGCGCGCCGCCTCGACGAACTCCTTCTCCTTGATCGAGAGCACCTGGCCGCGGACCAAACGCGCCAGGCCGACCCAGCTCACCAGCCCGATCGCGACGAAGATGTTGAGCAGCGTCGGGCCGAGGGCGGCCACGATGATGAGCACGAACAGCAGGTCGGGAAAGGCATACATGATGTCCGTGAAACGCATCAGGAGGTTGTCGACCCAGCCGCCGAAATAGCCCGCCGCGAGGCCTATGCTGCCGCCGATCACCAGCACGATGGCCTGCACCAGGATGCCGATCGACAGCGAGACCTGCGACCCGAAGATGACCTTCGACAGCACGTCTCGACCCAGGTCGTCCGTCCCGAAAATGTGGTGCGCCGCACCTGGGTTCGCGTAGCTGTTCACCACGTCCTGCGCGGTGGGGTCCTGCAGCAGGCCGAAGTGCTCGAGGAGGGGAGCAATCACCGCCAAGGTGATGAGCAGGAGCACGAACGCAAGGCTCCCGACCGCCAGCCGATTGCGCCTGAAGCGCATCCACGCATCGGTCCACAGACCGATCTGCTGGGGATTTTCCCAGTCGATGTCCTGGGCGAGGAGGGCGGTCGCCGCCATTACTCGAGCCTCACGCGCGGATCGATGAAGACGTAGGCCACGTCCACGACCAGGTTCAGCAGCGCCACGAGCGCCGCATAGAGGACCGTGGTGCCGAGAATCATCGGGTAGTCGCGCGCCTCGATCGATTGCACATACGAGCGCCCGATCCCTGGCACCTGAAACACGGTCTCGACGATCACGGAGCCGGTGATGAGCGCCGCAAACAGCGGTCCGGCGATCGTCACGACAGGGATGAGCGAGTTCTTGAGGACGTGGCGCGTCACGACCAGACGCTCGCGAAGTCCCTTCGCCCAGGCCGTCCGGACGTAGTCCTGGCGCAGAGAGTCCAGCGTTGCGGACCGCGTGAGCCGGGCGAGAAAGGCGATCGGCAGGAAGCTCAGCGTGGCGACGGGCATGATCATGTGCAGCAAGTCCTGCGGGTACCCGCCGGTGGGCAGGAAAAAGTTCCCGCCTGTGAACTTATAGAGGAAGTTCGACAGCAGGATGATCAGGACGATCCCGACCACGAAGTTGGGTACCGAGGCGCCGATCGTGGCCAGGCCGACCGCCAGGTAGTCGACGAAGCTGTTCTGCCGCAGGGCCGCCACCACGCCCAATGAGATCCCGACCAGCAGGATGACCGCGAATGAGGTCGCGCCGAGCTTGACCGTGTATGGCCACGACTCCAGGATCAGCTGGTTGACCGACTGGCCGGGGTGCTGGTACGAGGTGCCGAAATCGAAATGGATCACGTTCCAGAGGTACAGCCCGAACTGGGTCCAGATCGGCTGGTCGAGGCCGTACTTGATGTTCAGCTGCCGAATGGTGGCGTCTGAGAGCTGCCTGCCTTCCTTGTCCCACGGGCTCCCCGGCGCGATGTGCGCGAGGAAGAACGTGATCAGGATCACGAATAAAAGGACGGGAATCATCCAGAGCAACCGGCGCGCGACGTAGATCCCGAGGGTCCAGCCCCGGCCCGACCGTCTCCGAAGAGGGATGAGGGCGCCCCTTAGCGGAGCGCCCCTCACCAATGCCAAATGTTGACTCCTAGTGCTGCGCTATCTGGATGCTCCATGTGAAGAAGTCGCCGAGCCACTGGTCGTCGTTCGGCGTCGTGTTGAGGCCCTTGACGTATGGCTTGACGAGGAACCAGCCGGTGCGCTGGTACAGGAACATTACCGGAGCCTGCTGAACGAGCTCGGTCTCCGCCGTCTGGTAGGCGGCGTCGCGCTTCGCGTTGTCGGAGGCCGCGTCGCCTGCCGTCACCGCGTCGTCGTAGGCCTTGTCGCTCCAGTTGCTGAACTGGTTGCCGGAACCGGTCATGAAGATGTCGAACCAGTCCTGCGAGTCAGGGTAGTCGGCGCCCCATCCGGAGGGACCGCCGATCTGGTAGTTGCCGGTCCGCAGCCGCTTGCTGACCGTCTTGGAGTCCGTGCCGTCGAGCACGATGTCGATGCCCAGGTTGGTCTTGAACTGCGCCTGGACGAACTCCGCGATGGTCTTGTTGGTCGGGCTGTTGCTGTTGTACGTGTACTTGATGCCGGTCAGCGCTGCCGCGCTCACGCCGGCTGAAGCCAGCGTGGCCTTGGCGGTGGCGGCGTTGAAGGTCTGAGCCGTCCCCAGGTCAGGCCGGTAGTTGCGCATGCCCTTGGGGATGAGGGTGGTCGCAGAAAGGCCGCGACCCTTCACGACGTTGGTCACGAACGAGTCCCGGTCGATGGCCTGCGAGAACGCGAGGCGCACCTTGGGGTTGTCGAACGGGGCCTTCTTGGTGTTGATGTCGACCCAGAAGACGGTCAGCTCTGGGATCGTCATGAGCTCCGGGGAGCTGCGGACTGCTTCTGTGTCAGCTACCGGCACACCGACCATGTCGAGCTCGCCGCTCTTGTACTTGGCGTACGCGACGGTCTCGTCATCGATGAGCGACTCGGTGATCTTGGTGATGGTCGGCTTGGGCTGGCTGCCCGCGTAGTTGTCGTTGGGTACCAGCGTGATGTGGTCCTTGGGCACGTCCTCTGAGATCTTGTAGAGGCCGTTGCCGACCACGGTCTGCGAGGCGGTGGGAGCGACTGCGCCCCACTTGTCGTTGCCGCTCGAGTCCTTGCCGTACTTGTCAACGATGTCCTTGCGAACCGGAGAGCTGGTCCACAGGCTGGCCACCCACTTGAAATAGCCCGCGGGCGCTTCGAGGGTGACCTGGAACGTGTTGTCGTCGACCGCCTTCAGGCCGAGGGTCTGAATCGCGGCGTCAACGCCCGGGTCCTTCGGGTCCATGTTGTTGACGGTGTTGGCGTTCTTGATGCTGTAGTAGAACGAGGAGTACGGCGCTGCGAGACGCGGATCGAGCAGGCGCTGGAACCCGTATACGAAGTCGGCGGCCTTGACCGGCTGGCCGTCGCTCCACTTCGCGCCTTTGTGCAGCTTGAAGCTGTAGACCGTGCCGGTGCTGTCGATGGTGTAGCTGTCGGCCGCTGCGCCGACGGCGTCCTTGCCGTCCTTGGTCGTCCTCAGCAGGCCCTCGAACGTCTGGCGGCCCACCGCCGCCTCATAGTCCCACTGCTGCTGGCCAGGGTCGAACGAGGCCGGCTCAGTCGTGAGCCGGACGTGCAGCTCCTGGGTGCTGGCAAGGGTCAAACCACCGCCGCTCGAACCGCCGCACGCAACAACCGCAAACAGCGCGGCCGTCGCGAGCGCGATCGCTCGAAAGCGGATACCTAGATGCATACGCGTCTTACCTCTCTGATCTGATCCTGCCGCCTTCTTCCCGGAAGCCACCCGGGGCGAGAGTGCGCCGACAGCAGGTCTTACTCACACAGCCTCTTCGGCTAGTAACGAATTCTGTTGTCCGTCCCATCGAGTGTCAAGTCGCATAGCATGCGACCTATAACAGAACGCTTGTTCGCTCAGTGTGTGGCCATGTACATCTGGGACGGAAACAGCGCCCCCGGCCACTCGTCGATGGGCGTCGTCGCCACGCCGCTGACCCAGGGTTTGACCAGGTTCCAGCTCACCGGCTGCGCCAGGAAGGCAACCGGCCCGTCGTTCACCAGCATCTTCTGCGCCTGCCTGTATTCCTGGTCGCGACGGTCTGGCTGCAGGTCTCCGCCCGCCACCCGCACGAAGCTGTCGTACTGCTTGTTCTGGTAGAAGGAGAAGTTCCTCGAGCTGCTGGTCTGGAACAGGCCGAACCAATCCGACGGATCGGGATAGTCCGCCGTCCACCCCAGCGGACCCGCGATCTGGAAGTCTCCCGAGTCGAGCCGTGAGAGGTACGTATCCCGGTCGAGCGCGTCCATCGTCACGTCCACACCGAGGTTCGCCTTCAGCTGGTCGCGGACGAAGGTGGCGGTCGCCTTGCTGAAATCGGACGACTGGTCGTAGGAGACCTTCACGCCCGACAGCTGCTTCGCGGTGACTCCCGACGCGGCCAGGATCGCGCGCGACTGCACGACGTCGAACTTCTGCGTGGAGCCGAGGTCCGGAGCGTATCCGCGCATGCCCTTCGGGATCAACGTTTCAGCAGGCAGGCCCTGGCCCTGGAAGATCTGCGCGATGTAGGCGTCGCGGTCGATCGCCGCCGCGATCGCCTGCCGCACCTTCACGTTGTTCAACGGCGCCTGGTTGACGCGAAATGCCATCCAGAAGACCGTGAGCGCGGGCGTGCGGACGAGCTCTTGCTTCAGGTGGTTGTCGCCCGCGACTTTTGACGCCTGGGCCGGCTGCACGTCGATCGTGTCCAGCTCCCCGGTCTTGTACTGGGTGAGCGCGAGCGCCCCGTCGTTGACGACGCGGAAGGTGATCGCCTTCAGCCTGGGCTGGACTCCCCAATAGTGCGGATTGGCGGCCACGGTCACGTGATCGGCAGCGACCAGGTCCGTGACGTGGAAGGGCCCGTTCGTGACCAGGGAGTCCGGCGAGGTCGCCCACGCGTCCTTGTATTTCGTGACCACGTCCTGCCGGATCGGCGCGCCTGCCGGCATGGCGGCGAGCCAGACGAACGCCGGGTCCGGGTGCGACAGCGTGACCTGGAAGGTGAGGTCGTCCACCGCTTTCAAGCCCAACGTGGCCAGCGCGGCGTCGATGCGAGGGGCGTCACGCTGCGGGTCGAGCAGCGAGACTCCATCGCCGTTGAGGATCGCGGCCGCGAAGAACGGCCCATTGAGCGCCGCGAGGCGCGGGTCGATGAGGCGCTGCCACGCATACACGAAGTCCTGCGCCTTGACGGGTGTGCCGTCCCAGTACTGCCCGGTCGCTCGCAGGTGAAAGACGTAGACCGTCCCGTTGTTCGTCACTTCATAGCTCTCAGCCGCCGCCGGCGCCAGGCTTTTCAGATCCGCTGTTGGTTTCAGCAGCGGCTCGGAGATGGCGCGAAGGACGGCGGTCTCGTACGGGTACTGGGTCTGGCCGGGATCCAGCGTCCCCGGCGAATCGTCGAGGAGGACGCGCAGCGTCTGGTCCTTGGCCAGGCGCGGTCCTTGGGTGATCGGCGGTGTCGGGTTGCAGGCTGTGACCGCGGCGGTGGCGAGCAGCGTCAACGCGACGGCGCGCACCAGCCTTCGGGTCGAGGACACCGGCCCAATGATATGCAACCCCTTGGGTGGCCAGCAGGCCGGATTTACTCCGGCCGTCCCCAGCGCACTTATGTCACCAAATGTGGTCAGGCGGAAATATTCAATGAATCCGTACCGCGGGAAAGAGAGCAGCAGCGCGCAGCGCTGCGATGAGAGGGAACCGGCAGGTTCCCTCTTATAAACGCAAAAGGGGCTAACCCTGGCGGGCGCCCCCTGTGCACGTACTGCGACTTTAACCCAAAACGGGCTGAGCGTCTACACGCTCAATGTTTCCAGGTCGATCGGCTCCTCTTCGAGGATCCGCGCCGCCTGCTCGCGCTGTTTCTTGTAGTAGTCGAGCCCGGTCCCGGCCGGGATGAGCTTGCCGATGATCACGTTCTCCTTGAGTCCCCGCAGCCGGTCCACCTTGCCGCTGATCGCGGCCTCGGTGAGGACGCGCGTGGTCTCCTGGAAGGACGCCGCCGACAGCCACGAGGTGGTGTTCAGCGCCGCCTTGATCAGGCCGAGGAGCACGGTCTGCGCGGTGGCCGGCTCGCCGCCCTCCGCCAGGGCCTTCGCATTGCCCTCCTCGTACTCCCACTGCGAGACGATCTCGCCCGGCAGCAGGCCGGTATCGCCGGCCGAGTCGACGCGGACCTTCCGCATCATCTGCCGGACGATGACCTCGATGTGCTTGTCGTTGATGTCGACACCCTGCGACCGGTAGACCTTCTGGACCTCGTCCACGAGGAAGGTCTGCACGGCCTCCTTGCCGAGGATGTGGAGCAGCTCCTGTGGCGAGATGGACCCTTCGGTGATCTGCTGGCCGGCCTTGATGAGCACCTTCTGTCCGTCTCGGCGGTCGAGCTCGGGCCGGATGCGCACCTGGTGCGGGATGGTGTACTCGCGAATCTCCTCGTCGAGCGTGCGGACCGTGATCTCCTTGGCCGACACCGTCACCTTCCCGGCGTGCCGGGTCCGAACGGCGTTGCCCTTGGCGTCGCGGGCCAGCTCCTGGCCCTCCATCACGTCGTCCTTGCTCTTGACGATCGCGGTCATCTTGCCGTCGAGCGGGTAGGAGACCTCGAACTCCTCGCGTGAGATCACGCGCACCTTGCGCGTGCCCTCCTGCCGGACGATCTCCAGCTCGCCGTCGATCTCGCTGATGATGGCCTTGCCCTTGGGGATGCGAGCCTCGAAAAGCTCTTCAACACGAGGCAGACCCTGGGTGATGTCCACGCCGGCGACACCGCCGGTGTGGAACGTGCGCATGGTCAGCTGGGTGCCCGGCTCGCCGATGGACTGGGCCGCGATGACGCCCACCGCCTCCCCGATCTCGACGACCTTGCCTGTGGCCAGGTTGCGGCCGTAACACGTGCGGCAGACGCCCTCGCGGGCCTCGCACACGAGAACGGAACGCATCTTGACCGGGACGCCGGCGCTGATGATCTGCCGCGCGGCATCGTCGCTGATCGACGTGCCCGCGGGAATCAGGACCTTGCCGTCGACGGAGATGTCCTCCGCGGCGACGCGCCCCGCGATCTTCTCGAAGATCGGCTCGTTCTTGGCCCGCTCCGGTGTGATGTCGCGGATCCAGATGCCGTTGGTGGTGCCGCAGTCCTCTTCGCGCACGATCACGTCCTGCGCGACGTCGACCAGTCGACGCGTCAGGTAGCCGGAGTCGGCGGTTCGGAGGGCCGTGTCGGCCAGACCCTTGCGTGTGCCGTGCGTCGAGATGAAGTACTCGAGCACGGTCAGGCCCTCGGTGAAGTTGGCCATGATCGGCAGGTCGATGATCCGGCCCGTCGGGTCGGCCATCAGGCCGCGCATGCCCGCGAGCTGGCGGATCTGCTGGATGTTGCCTCGGGCGCCCGAGCCCATCATCATCCAGATCGGGCTGAACTTGTCGAAGGCGTGCTCCGTCGCGTTGCCCACCTCTTCATAGGCGCGCTGCCACAGCTCGATGACCTTGCGGTAGCGCTCGTCGTCGGTCATGACGCCGCGGCGGTACATCCGCTCCACCTCGGCGACCTCTTTCTCTGTGCTGTGGATGATCTGCCACTTCGACTCGGGGTGCGGGATGTCCATCGCGGAGACTGTGATCCCGGCCTGGGTCGCATAGCGGAAGCCGAGCCGCTTGATGTCGTTGACGACGATTGACGTGGTTTCGCTGCCGTACAGCCGGTACAGCTCGGCGACCAGCGTGCGCAGCAGCTTGCGGTCGAAATGCGCGTTCTGGAACGCGAGCGGCTTCATGGCCTTTTCCGGCTTGGGGGAACTCGCCCCGTCCCCCTGCGGCTCCTTCCCGACTGGCAGGGGCTGGTTGAAGACGACACGGCCCGGCGTCGTGACGATGAGCTCGGCACCCAGCTTGACCCGGATCCAATCCTGGAGCTTGACCACTTTGCTCTCGAGCGCGTGCAGAACTTCGTTCTCGGAGCTGTACGTGCGCAGCTTGCGAACCGCCTCGTCCCCCGACGGCATCTCGCCGCGGGTGGCCGTCAGCCAGTAGCAGCCCAACACGACGTCCTGGGTCGGCGCGACCACAGGGTGGCCGTCGGCCGCGGACAGGATGTTCTGCGAGGACATCATCAGGTTCTTGGCCTCGGCGATCGCCCCGCTGAAGAGCGGAACGTGCACGGCCATCTGGTCGCCGTCGAAGTCCGCGTTGAAAGCGGCGCAGACGAGCGGGTGGATCTGGATCGCGGATCCTTCGACCAGCACCGGCATGAACGCCTGGATGCCCAGACGGTGGAGGGTCGGGGCGCGGTTGAGCAGCACCGGGTGGTCGCGGATGACCTCGTCGAGGACGTCCCAGACCTCGGTGCGGCTGCGCTCGACCATGCGCTTGGCGGACTTGATGTTGGTCGTGTAGCCCTTGTTGACGAGCTCGCGCATGACGAACGGCTTGAAGAGCTCGAGCGCCATCTTCTTGGGCAGGCCGCATTCGTGGAGCTTCAGCTCGGGGCCGACGACGATGACCGAGCGGCCCGAGTAGTCCACGCGCTTGCCGAGCAGGTTCTGGCGGAACCGGCCTTGCTTGCCCTTGAGCATGTCGGACAGTGACTTCAGCTTGCGGTTGCCCGTACCGGTGATGGCACGGCCGCGGCGGCCGTTGTCGATCAGGGCGTCAACCGCCTCCTGCAGCATCCGCTTCTCGTTGCGCACGATGATCTCCGGCGCGCCGAGCTCGAGCAGCCTCTTCAACCGGTTGTTGCGGTTGATGACGCGGCGGTAGAGGTCGTTCAGGTCGGACGTCGCGAAGCGTCCGCCGTCGAGCTGGACCATCGGGCGCAGCTCGGGCGGGATGACCGGCAGGACCTCGAGCACCATCCACGTCGGGCTGGCGTTCGACTTCCGGAAGTCCTCGACCACCTTCAGGCGCTTGATCGCCTTCTGCTTGCGCTGGCCGCTCGAAGACTTGGACTCCTCGCGCAGCCGGTACATCTCCGACTGGAGCTCGATGCGCGACAGCAGGTCGCGGACCGCCTCGGCGCCGATGCCGGCGCGGAACGCGCGTCCGAAGCGCTCCGAGTAGTCGCGGTACTGCGTGTCGGTGAGGATCTGCTTCGGGTGCAGCGCCTCCAGGTCGGTGCGGGTGGCCTCGATCTCCTGCTGCAGCGCCTCCAGCTCTCCCTGGATGGCGTCGCGCTGGGTCTTGGTGGCGGATTCGATCTGCGCCTCGAGCGCCTTCTTGTCCGCGTCGAGGCGATCCTTGGCGCGCTTCTGCGCAGCCTTGGTGTTGGCTTCGAGCTTCTCGATCTTCTCCTGGACCTTGCCGAGGACCGCACGCGACATCTCGCGCGCGAACACCTCTCCCTTCTCGACGACGACCTCTTCGTCTTCGTCCGCGCCCACCGAGTAGTCGCGCCGTGCCTTGGTGCCGATGCCGGCCTTGATGGTCTCGGTGATCTTCTTGCCCTGGGTGGTAAGGGCGTCGACCGACTCCTGGAGCTCTTCCTCGAGTCGGGCAACCTCAGCGTCGACCTCGCCCTTGAGCTTCTTGGTCTTGCCCTCGTGCTCGGCGCGCAGCTCCTTGGACTTGGCGTCGACGTCGGCCCGCAGCCGGATCGCGCGCTCGTCCTTGTCCATGTTGAGGGCGGCGAGCATGTCCGCCCGCGCCTCCTCGTGGACGTCGGTGACGATGTAGTTGGCGAAGTAGAGGATCTTCTCGAGGTTGCGCGGAGACATGTCGAGCAGCAAGCCCATGCGGCTTGGGATGCCCTTGAAGTACCAGACGTGGCTCACCGGCGACGCGAGCTTGATGTGCCCCATGCGCTCGCGGCGCACCTTGGAGCGCGTCACCTCGACGCCGCACTTGTCGCAGATGATGCCCTTGTAGCGGTAGCGCTTGTACTTTCCGCAGTGGCACTCCCAGTCCCGGGTCGGGCCGAAGATGCGCTCGCAGAAAAGACCGTCGCGCTCAGGACGCAGCGTCCTGTAGTTGATCGTCTCCGGCTTGGTCACCTCGCCGTGCGACCACGACATGATCGTTTCCGGCGACGCCAGCGAGAGCTTCAGTGCATCGAAGTTTTCGAGTTTCAGCATTACTCCGCGGAATCCTCCCCGAGTTCCTCTCTTTCAAGCGAGATTCCAAGGTCGAGCGGAATCTCCGGTATGTCCTCTTCTGACAAGACGATCTGGCGCTCGTCCTCGCTCAGGATCTCGACCCCGAGCGCAAGGCCCTCCAGCTCCTTGACCAGCACTCGGAACGACTCCGGGATGCCGGCCTCGAGCGTGTTGTCGCCCTTGACGATCGCCTCATACGCCTTGACGCGGCCGACGATGTCGTCGGACTTGACGGTGAGGATCTCCTGGAGGACGTGCGCCGCGCCGTAGGCCTCGAGCGCCCAGACCTCCATCTCACCGAACCGCTGACCGCCGAACTGCGCCTTGCCGCCCAGCGGCTGCTGGGTGACCAGGCTGTAAGGGCCGGTCGAGCGGGCGTGGATCTTGTCTTCGACAAGGTGCGCCAGCTTGAGCATGTAGATCATGCCAACCGTCACCGGCTCGTCAAACTGCTCGCCGGTGCGGCCGTCCCGCAGCCTGACCTTGCCGTCCTCGGGCAGCCCGGCCTTCTTCAGCTCGGCGACGATCGTCTCCATCGGAGCGCCGTCGAAAACCGGTGTCGCGATCTTGATTCCGAGCGTGGCGGCGACCCACCCGAGGTGGGTTTCCAGCACCTGGCCGAGGTTCATCCGGCTCGGCACGCCAAGCGGGTTGAGCACGATGTCCACCGGGGTGCCGTCGGGCAGGTAAGGCATGTCCTCCGCGGGCATGATCCTGGCGACGACGCCCTTGTTGCCGTGGCGGCCGGCCATCTTGTCGCCGGCCGATATCTTCCGTTTCTGCGCCAGATAAACACGAACCATCTCGTTGATGCCCGGGCCGAGCTCGTCCTTGTTCTCGCGGGAGAAGACCTTGACGTCGACCACGATGCCGCGCTCGCCATGCGGGACGCGCAGGCTCGAGTCGCGGACCTCGCGCGCCTTCTCGCCGAAGATCGCGCGGAGCAGCCGCTCCTCGGCCGACAGCTCGGTCTCGCCCTTGGGCGTGATCTTGCCGACCAGGATGTCGCCCTGCTGGACCTCGGCGCCGATGTAGACGATGCCGCGCTCGTCGAGGTTGCGCAACGCGTCGTCGGCGACGTTGGGGATGTCACGGGTGATCTCTTCGGGGCCGAGCTTCGTCTCCCGAGCCTCGGACTCGTGCTCCTCGATGTGGATCGAGGTGTACATGTCCTCTTTGACCACGCGCTCCGAGAGCAGGATCGCGTCCTCGAAGTTGTAGCCCTCCCAGGGCATGAACGCGACGAGCACGTTGCGTCCGAGCGCCATCTCGCCGTCGTCGATGGCGGGCCCGTCGGCGAGGATGTCGCCCTTGTCGACGTGCTGGCCCGGCTTGACCTTGGCGCGGTGGTTGAGGCAGGTGCCCTGGTTTGAGCGCGCGAACTTCTGCAGCGGGTAGTGCCGCTCAGGTCCGCCGCCGTCTGGCTTGACGACGATCTCGAAGACCGGCGTGGCGTGAACGGCCTTGAGGTCCTTGGGCTGCGCGACGTCGACGACCGTGCCGGCGACGTCGGCGACGATCATCTCGCCCGAGTCCTTGGCGGCGTAGTACTCCACTCCGGTGCCGACCAGCGGCGCGTCGGTGACGAGGAGGGGAACCGCCTGGCGCTGCATGTTGGCGCCCATGAGGGCGCGGCCGGCGTCGTCGTGCTCGAGGAACGGGATCATGGCCGTCGCCACCGAGACGATCTGCTTCGGCGAGATGTCCATGTACTGGATGTTGCCGACGTCCTCGATCTTGAAGTCGCCGCGCGCCCGGGAAGGCACGCGCGCGTCTACAAAGTGGTTCTCGGGCGTCAGCGCGGCATTGGCCTGGGCGATGCCGAACATGTCCTCCTCGTCGGCGGACAGGTACTCGACCTCGGTCGAGATCCAGGGCACGATGTCGATGCCGGGGACGTGGCTCTTCAGGAGCGTCTGTACGGCCTTCTCGTCCAGCTTCTGGTTGACCGGCAGCACCTCTTTGCCCTTGTTGTCGAGCGCGGGCTTGCGCAGCGTTCGTCCCGCGAGCCTCTCGGCGCTCTCGGCGCTGACCGACATGCGGTTGTACACGCGGCGGAACGGCGTCTCCACGAACCCGAACTCGTTCACCTTTGCGTAGGTCGCGAGGTTGCCGATCAGGCCGATGTTCGGACCTTCAGGTGTCTCGATCGGGCAGATGCGGCCGTAGTGGCTGTGGTGCACGTCGCGCACGTCGAAGCCGGCCCGCTCGCGGGAAAGACCGCCGGGACCGAGCGCCGACAGGCGGCGCTTGTGGGTGAGCTCGGACAGCGGGTTGTGCTGGTCCATGAACTGGGACAGCTGGCTCGACCCGAAGAACTCTTTGATCGCGGCCACCACCGGGCGGGCATTGATGAGCGACGCCGACGTGACCGTGTGCGGGTCACTGATCGTCATGCGCTCCTTGATGATCCGCTCCATGCGGATCAGGCCCATGCGGAACTGGTTCTGGAGCAGCTCGCCGACCGCGCGGACGCGGCGGTTGCCGAGGTGGTCGATGTCGTCCGGGATCTGCTTCTCGCGCGGGGCGTTGTTCAGCTCGATGAGCTTGCGCAGGAAAGCGATGAAGTCTCCTTTCTCGAGGATGCGCAGCTCACGCTGGCGGACGCGCGCGAGGATGTCCTCCTCATCGCGGCCGAGGCGCTTGTCGACCTTGTAGCGGCCGACGCGGCCGAGGTCGAACCGGCGCGGGTTGAAGAACAAGCTCTGCAGCAGGTTGCGGGCGTTGTCGACAGACGGAGGGTCGCCCGGCCGGACGCGACGGTACAGCTCGAGGAGGGCGTCCTCGGTCTTCATCGTGGTGTCCTTGTCGAGCGTCGACTCCATGTAGCGGTGCTCGGGGTTGTTGTCCACGTCGCCGAACATCTCCAGGAGGGCGCGCTTCTGAGCCTCGCGGTCGTTCTCGGTGCCCTTCAGCTGGGGCAGCTCGAGGGCCTTGAGGAGCACGGTGACTGGGACCTTGCGCTTGCGGTCGATCTTGACCGTCAGCAGGTCCTTGGCCGAGGTCTCGATCTCGAGCCATGCACCACGGTTGGGGATGAGCTTGGCGCCGAAGAGCTTGCGGCCCGTGTTGGGGTCCTCGGCGGCGGTGAAGTAGACGCCCGGCGAGCGGACGAGCTGCGACACGACGACACGCTCGGTGCCGTTGACGATGAACGTGCCCTCGCCGGTCATCATCGCGAAGTCGCCCATGTAAACCTCGGACTCCTTGATCTCCCCCGTCTCCTTGATGGTCAGGCGGGTCTTGATCCGGAGCGGCGCGGCGTACGTCATGTCGCGGTTGCGGCACTCCTCGACCGAGAACTTCGGCTGGCCGAACTCGTAGTCCAGGAACTTCAGCTCGAAGTTCTTCCCCGTGTAGTCGGTGATCGGATTGATCTCGTCAAAGAGCTCCCGAAGGCCCTCTGTCTTGAACCAGTTGAACGACTCGACCTGTGTTGCGATAAGGTCCTTCAGCTCGACCAGGTTGGGAATGCGACCGTAAGAAAGACGCGAGGGCGCTCTCATCTCTGAGATCAATTCGTTACTCCTTCCAGGAAAAAGGGCGCGCTCAGGTAATAGGCAGAGTGAGCGGCCGGGCGTGCACGAAACGCCAATATACGACAAAATGCCCCTAAGCGGGGACGTTTAAACCAAACCAGGCGGAAGGCCCGTCTGGCCGGCGTTTCGGGGCACTATACCACCCTGCCGGGTGGATTGCCTCCCCACTTGTGGGGAGGTCGGCCGCCTCCTCGTGGGGAGGTCGGCTGCGCCGAAGGCGCGGCCGGGTGGGGATTCAGTTTGGATTAGCGTTATCCGGTGCCCGACTGGAAGGCCCTCCGCCACCAGTTCCCCCTGCTGGATCGGTACATCTACCTCAACGCCTGCTCCCTCGGCCCCCTTCCCCGCGCGGGCCGGGCGGCCCTCGAGCGCTACGCCGAAGACTGGGATACCAAGGGCACGCCGGTCTGGTACTCAGACTGGCTTCCGCTCCTGGAGCGCCTGCGCACCCGAGTGGGAGGCTTGCTCAACGCGCCCGCGGGCTCGACCGCGATCGCGCCATCGGTGTCCGTCGCCCTGACCACTCTCGCCTCCGGGCTACCGCTGCCCGCGGGTCGCAACAAGGTCCTGATCGGGGAGCTCGACTTTCCGACCATCGGCCACCAGTGGCTTTCCAGACCCGACTTCGAGGTGGAGTTCGTCCCCAGCAAGGACGGGATGACCATCCCGCCCGAAGCGTTCGCCGAGCGGATCGACCAGGGGACCGCCCTGGTGGCGAGCACCCACCTCTTCTATACGACCGGCTACCTGCAGGACGTCCGGGCGATCGCCGATGCCGCCCACAACGCGGGATCCCTCTGCCTGATCGACGGCTATCAGACGTGCGGGTGCGTGCCGATCGACGTGGCCGCCATGGACTGCGACGCGTTCGTCGGCGGCTGCCTCAAGTGGCTCTCAGGTGGGCCGGGCACCGCATTCCTTTATGTGAGGCCCGAGTTGATGCCGTCCGTGCGGCCACACGGGACCGGCTGGTTCGCCACCCGCGACCCCTTCTCATTCACGCTCCAGCAGCTCGACTTCGCGGACGACGCACGGCGCCTCGAGACCGGCACCTGGGCGATGGCCTGCCACTACGCGGGTCTCGCCGGCCTCGAGCTGATCCTCGAGGTCGGCGTCGAGCACATTCAGGAACGCCTTCGCGATCTTACGGACCGCATCCTCGAGCGCTGCGATGCAGCCGGAGTCAAGACCTTCACTCCCAGGGATCGCAATCAGCGCTGCGGGATCGTGACCCTCGAATGCGCGCAGCCAGAGGCCGTGGAAGAAGCGCTGCACAAGGCGGGCGTCATCGTCGACTCCCGCCCCGGCCGCGTGCGCCTATCGCCGCACTGGTGCGTGACCGAGTCCGAGCTCGAGCGAGGCATGGACCTCGTCCTCGAGCACCTGGTCACCGCGAGCCGCGCCCGCTAGGCGCCGACTACTTGATCTCGGCGGTCGCCCCGGCTTCCTTCAACCTCGCCACCGCCTTCTCCGCGTCCGCCTTGCTCACGTTCTCGAGCACCGGCTTCGGCGCGGCGTCGACCAGGTCCTTGGCCTCCTTCAGGCCGAGCTGGGTCAGCTCGCGCACGGCCTTGATCACGTTGATCTTGCTCTCGCCCACCGCGGCGAGATTGACCGTGAACTCCGTCTTCTCCTCTTCCGCCGCGGCGCCGTCAGACGAGCCTGCGGCCGGAGCTGCCGCCACCGCGACCGGAGCCGCGGCCTTGATGCCGAACTCGTCCTCGATCGCCTTGACGGCCTCGACCACGTCGAGGATCGTCCAGTCCTTCAAAGCCTCTACAAAATCCTTCGGGGTGAGTTTCGTCGCCATAGCTGCTTACGCTGCCTCCAATTTCGATTTGTATGCGTTCAGCAATCCAATGAGCTGCTGAACAGGGGTCTGCATGATTCCGACCAGCTGGCCGACCGGCGACTGAAGCGTGCCCAACAGCTGGGCGAGCAGAACCTCGCGCGACGGCAGATCGGCCAGCTGCTTGATCTGGTCGCGGTTGAATACCCGCCCCTCGACGAGACCGCCGACCACCTCGAGCTTCAACCGCGTGGTGCGGACGAAGTCGTTGATCAAGCGCGGCGGCAGGCTCAAGTCGTCGTAACCGAACGCGATCGCGACCGGCCCCTTGAGCTCCGACTCCAGGTCTTTGTAGCCGGCCGCGTCAGCGGCACGTCGCGCGAGCGTGTTCTTGACCACGCGGTACTCGACGCCACCTGTGCGCAGCTTTCCGCGCAGCTCCTGGATCTGGCTGACCTTCAAGCCGCGGTAGTCGGTGAGAACCGCCACCTTGGCCTTCCTCAGCTTCTCCGTGAGCAGCTCGACCTGCTCCGCTTTCTGTTCTTTCCTGGCCTTTGGCAAAAAGAAAATCCTCCCTGACTTATTCGACTGGTGCGCCCTGCGCAGACGTCGAGGCAGGAAGGATCAACATCCTTCGACTTCCGATCGCCTCGGTAGGAAATTAAGTGCGGCTGCGCCGCACACCTACGGTCTAGGGCAGAACCGAGATTATACGGAGTTCGCCTTCTCCCAATCCTCCCGCATGATCTCGGTCAGGATGTGATCCTTCCACTGCCCGTCGATGAACCTGTCCTGTTGCCAGCGACCGACCTCACGGTAACCGGCCGCCTTTTGCGCCCGGGCGCTCGCGACGTTTCCGTCGATATAGCCGGACTTGAGTTTGCGTAGCGGCAGCTGTGTGAAGGCGTAAGCAGCACGAAGCTGCATCAGCTCTCGAGCCACGCCCTTTCCCCAAGCTGCTTTATCGCCAATCACGGTGCCGGTCGTGCCGAAGGCATGCTTCCAGTCGATGCTAACGATGCTTGTTGCGCCAACTAGATTGCCCTCGTGCTCCACAGCCCAGAACACGGCGTTCGCGTCGCGCGCCATCCGTTCGAGGAACTCTTTTTCGGCGTCGACCGAGGGCGGGTTTCGAAGCTTTATGAAACGGGTCACCTCCAGGTCGTCAAACCATGTGGCCATAGCCACAGCGTCCTCTGGATGCGGGGGCCTGAGCCGCACGAGTTGCCCCTCGATCACCGGGCCGTACATGGCGCCGAAAAGTGTATTAGGGAAACCCAGCCGAACTGATTCCGCACGTTTGGCGCCAACGGGGCGTCTGGATTGAGCTGATTTCGCACGTTTGGCGCCAGCGGGGCGTAATTACCGCCCTCGCACGCCCGAATGGCTAGCTGCTCGAGGTGTGGAGCTTCGCGGCTTCTTTGACGTCGACCGGAACCGACGGCCCTTGCGTCGCCGCCAGGTAGAACGTGCGCAGGTACTGGCCCTTCGAAGACGACGGCTTGTTGCGGATGAGCGCATCCACCAGAGCCGTGAGGTTCTGGTGCAGCTGCGTCGAGTCGAACGAAACCTTGCCGATGGGGGCGTGGACGATTCCGAACTTGTCAGTCCTGAACTCGACCTTGCCGCCCTTCACCTCGCGCACGGCCCGCGCGACATCCTGGGTGACTGTGCCCGACTTCGGGTTGGGCATCAAACCGCGAGGCCCGAGGATCTTGCCCAACGGACCGACGCGAGACATCATGTCCGGGGTCGCCACCGCGGCGTCGAAATCCGTCCAGCCGTCGGACACCCTCTTGACGAGGTCCTCGCCGCCGACGAAGTCAGCGCCGGCCTCCTGCGCCTCGCGAGCCCGATCACCGACGGCGAAGACGGCGACGCGCACCTTCTTGCCCGTCCCGTTGGGCAGGACGACCGACCCGCGCACCATCTGCTCCGCGTGCCGAGGATCGACGCCGAGGCGGATGTGCGCCTCCACCGTGGCGTCGAACTTGGAGATGGAGGTGTCCTTGGCGAGCGCGACCGCCTGCTCGGTGGTCAGGCCACCGTTGCCGTTGGCCGCCACCGCGGCTTCGACCTTCTTGGCCGCCTCGATGTATTTCTTGCCGTGCTTCCCAGACATTATTCGATGACCTCCAGACCCATCGACCGCGCCGTGCCTTCGATCATCTTCATAGCCGCTTCCGTCTCGTAGGCGTTGAGGTCCTTGCGCTTGGTCTCGACGATGGTCCGGAGCTGCTGCCTGGTGACGCGGCCGATCTTCTCCCGGTTCGGCTTCGGCGATCCCTTCTCGACTCCGGCCGCCCGCTTGAGCAGGTTCACCGTCGGCGGGGTCTTGAGGACGAAGGTGAACGATCGGTCTTCGAAGATCGTGATCTCGGCCGGAACGACGTCCCCGGCCTGAGCGGCAGTGCGCTCGTTGTAGGCCTTGGTGAACTCCATGATGTTGATGCCGTGCGGGCCGAGCGCGGTGCCCACGGGCGGGGCGGGCGTGGCGCGGCCCGCCTGCAGCTCGAGCTTGAGGACCGCGCGGACCTTCTTCTTGCTCATCTGACCTAGTGGACCTTTTCGACCTGCAGCAGGTCCAGCTCGACCGGCGTCTCACGGCCGAACATGTTGACCAGCACCTTCAGCTTGCCCTTCTCGGGGTTGATCTCATCGACCTTGCCGTGGAAGTCGGTGAACGGCCCGTCGACCACGCGCACCGACTCGCCGACCTGGAACTCGACCCGGATCTTCGGCGCTTCCTGCTTCATCTGCTTCTGGATCGCCCGAACCTCTTTCTCCTGAAGCGGCACCGGGCTGTTGGCCGAGCCGACGAAGGAGGTCACGCCCGGCGTGTTCCGAACGACGAACCAGGAGTCGTTCGACATCACCATGCGGACCAGGATGTAACCGGGGAAGATGCGCTTCTGGACGTGGCGGCGCTTGCCGTCCTTGATCTCGATCTCGTCCTCCATCGGCACGAGCACCTGCAGGATCTTGTCCTGCATGTCCATTGACTCGATCCTCTTCTCGAGGTTCTTCTTGACCTTCTCCTCGTGGCCCGAGTAGGCGTGGACCACGTACCACTGAGCCTCCTGCTCCGGCGTCGGGGTGGTTCTCTCGACTGCCATCAATGGGCTCCGTAAATGAAGCGGCGCGCGACCTCACCGAGCAGGTAGTCCGTCCCGCCGATGAAGATGCCGAGCACGATGACCGTGAAGATCACCACCAGCGTGTAGCGGTACAGCTCACCCCACGTCGGCCAGACGACCTTGCGCAGCTCGTCGAAAACCTCGCGCAGAAAACGCCCGATGCCACCTTCGGTGGTTGGCTCGGTGCGCTTACGAGCGGTTACAGCCATTTAGTCCTACTTGGTCTCCCTGTGCAGTGTGTGCTTGTGGTCCCACTTGCAGTATTTGCTGAGCTCCAGGCGGTCTGGATCGTTCTTCTTGTTCTTCACGGTGGTGTAGTTGCGCCTTTTGCAGACGGTGCAAGCGAGTGTGATGATGTCTTCCATAGTCAAAATTCCTGGGCTGAGAAAGAAAAAAGCCTAGGTTACCTAGGCGATGTCAATAGTAGCAGAGGTACTCGCCAAACCTTCTCAGGGCAGCAATGTTCTGGTCAGCGTCGTGGCCAACCAGTCCCTGTAGCGCTCCGCCGACCAGCCCCGGCCGACCCTCAGCAGCCCATGCACCTCAGGGCTCGCGACCGCCCAGACCACGGCCGCAGCGTCGTCGGGGGTGAGGCCACCCCGGAGCGGACCGTTGGCGGCCAGCCAGCCGGCGAACTGCCGAAGATTCGCATAACGACCCTCCTGCATTCGCGCGCGCAGTGCGGCGATGTCCTGGTCGACGGCGGCGGCGCCGCGCATGACGTCGTCGACAGGCCGGGACCGCTCGAGAATCTCCGCCACGCCCAGGGCAAAACCCGCGATCTGGCGCTTCTGGCTGGGCTCTCGCCGGACCGCCTGGGGCCCCTCCCGCTCGGTGACCTCGAGCGGCGCATCGTCACCCCCCACGCGCACGTCGAACAACGCATGCAGAACGCCGGCCTTGTTGCCGAAGGTGGCGTAGACCGTGTCGACAGCTACGCCGGCCGCGGCCGCAATGGTCGCTACCCTCGTGTTCGCGCAGCCATGCTCGGCGAATAGGTTCTCCGCCGCGTCAAGGATCCGAGCGCGGGTCTGGCGCGCCTGCTCCTTGCGCAGCTTTGAGTCGTAAGAACGTGGCGCCTTGACATTTGCCACGATTCCATCCTACCATTCCTGTAGTCATCCGAGTATGCCTCGGATGAATTGAAAGGAGGACGGAAACATGTCGACAACGAACAACGAAGCCAAGTACCGCCGGCTCATCGAGGAGGGCTTCAACCAGGGCAAACTGGAGATCGCCGACGAGCTGGTGGCGCCTGACGCGCTCGAGCACCAGCGCGGCATCGGCAACGGGCCCGAGGGCGTGAAGGGCACCATCAAGTACCTTCGTGGCGCGTTCCCCGACTTCAAGATCACGATCGAGGAGGTGATATCCGTCGGCGACAAGATCTGGGCCCGCCAGCGCGGCGGCGGCACCAATCTCGGGCCTTTCAACGGCCACCCGCCGACAGGGCGGAATGCCTTCACCGATGTGATGGACGTTGTCCGTTTTCAGGACGGGATGATGGTCGAGCACTGGGGCGTGCCCGACCAGCTCGGCATGATGCAGGCGCTCGGCCTCCTACCGTCGCGCTAATACACTCTCCGGGGTGACGTCGGAGCGGCTGGCCGGCATCGGGCGGTGGTACCTCCGTGCCGGCCTGTTCGCCCTCCCCCTGGCCTATTCGTGGAACACCTACGACCGCTACATCGTCCCGAAGCTCCTGGTCGCACGGCTGCTGGTCGTCGGTCTGCTCTTCCTATTTATTGCGCGGGCGTTCATCGCCCAATCGGTCGTGGTCAAGCGGACGCCGCTCGACTGGCCTCTGCTCGCATTTTTGGCGTCAGCCGTGGTTTCCACCTTGTTCGCCGAAAACCAGAACGTGGCCGTCTTCGGCATCTACTCGCGCTACGACGGCCTGCTCACGATCCTGACCTACGCCGCGCTGTTCTGGCTGGCGGTGCAGGCGCTGGAGGCGCGCGACGACGCTCGCAAGCTGCTGTGGGTGCTCCTGGCGGCCGGCTACGTGGTGGCCGCCATCGCGATCGTCCAATCGGTGACCGATTCGCTCCAGCAGGGAGTCTTCGTGCCCGCATCCGGCACCCTCGGCCAGAAGAACGTGCTGGGCGCGTTTCTCGCCCTGCTCTGCCCACTCGCGTATGGCGAGCTGGCGGCGGCCAGGTCCTGGGGAGCGCGCCTCCTCGCCGTGAACGCGCTCACGATCCTCGGCCTGGCCCTGTTCTTGAGCTTCAGCCGCAGCGCCTGGCTCGGCGTGGCCCTGGCCGCGGTCGTCGTCGGGATCGGGGTGCGGGGACCCGGGCTGCGAATCGCCATCGGCAGCGCAGCCGGGATCGTCCTGCTGGCCGCCGCCATCGCGTCCCTCGCCCAGGCTGGTGGGGTCCAGCCCCAGCGCTCCGACCTCGCCGAATTCGGCTCAAGGCCGGCCGTATACCGGGACAGCTTGAAGGTGATCGTGAGCCGGCCCCTTCTCGGATATGGGCCGGACAACTTCGGGCTGGTCTTTCCTCGATTCCAGACCGCGTTTTTGGGGACGTCGCCCGTCGACAAGGCGCACGCTGAGACGCTGCAGATCGCTGCGAGCCAGGGTGTCGTCGGTCTGGCCGCCTACGTCCTGCTGATGGTTGCCTTCATCCGCGCTTTCTGGCGTGGGCGCCGAAACCTTGGCGCCTTTGCGGTCTTCGCGGGATGGGTCGGCTACACGGCCACGCTCCAGGTCAACTTCTCCGCGCTCGCCTCCGCCTTTCCTTTCTGGATCTTCGCCGCCGCGGCGGTGCAAACCTGGCGAGCCACCCGCACGGTGCAGGTGGCGGAATGGACCGGCGGCGGGCGGCGGGCGGCGGCCGGGGCGGCGGCCGGCGCGGTGGCCGCCGCCGCGCTGGCCGCGTGCGTGGTCGCGGTCTTGCTGCCTTACCTTGCCGACGCGCGCCTGCTCGAGGCCGTCAACGCCGACTATGGCGGGCGTAATCGCGACGCCCTCGCACCTGCCGAGGAGGCGATGAGGCTCTGCCCCCGCGAGAGCGTTTATGCGGTCGAGGTCGGCAACATCGCGTTCGAGCGTCAGGATTGGGCGCTCGCGCGCGACGCGTATGACGATGCGGCGGCACTCGGAACCTACAATCCGCTCGTGTACCGGAACCTGGCCCTGGCCGATCGCAGCCTGGGCCGCATCGCCGAGGGTAAAGAGGCGGCGCGCAAAGCCGTGGAGCTGAACCGGTTCGACCCCGCCAATCAGGCCTTGCTTGCACAGTTCGAGGCTGCGCAGCCGTAACCAAGAGACAGGGCCCAACGATTGACTGACATGGGACGGCGAGTGACAGGTTCCCCCAGGTGCTGAGGGCTTCTCGGTCGCGGCAGGTCGTGGCCGGTGTTGTCGTCACCGTGGTCACCGTGGCGGTGATCGGAGTCGTCCTCGTCGCCATGACCCCGGTCGGCTGTGGACCGGCGAACGCCATGGGGCTGAAGTCCATCGCCAGCCGCTGCAAATCGCAGCCCGTCGCCGCCTTGCGGTCCCCGAGCCCCAGCCCACTCGGGTACCCCACTCCAAGCCCCATCCCCTACTCGCCGCCGGCCTCTCCTCCGTACTATCCGCCCGTATCCCCGCCGTACTACCCGCCCGTATCCCCGCCGTATTACCCTCCGACGTCGCCGTCCTACCCGCCGTTCTACCCTCCGACCAGCGGCTCAGGTCCGGTGATTCCGCCCATCCAGCTGAGCTGCACCCTGCCGGTCTACGCCGGCCCGCCGGGAAGCGGTGGGTTCATCTCGTTCCCGAGCGGCGGCTTCATCGGCGACCCGAGCAGCGGTGTCACGCTGCCCTCACCGAGCCCGGGCTCACCATCACCCCCGCCGGCGCCAGGATACGGATACGGACCCGGATCCCCAGGCTTAAGCTGGGACGCGGCTCAAAAGAAGTGGCTGCCGGTGCCGTTCAACTGGGTCACGCCCGACGGGAGCCGGTACGCATACACCTCGACGAACTCGATCTACGTGCAGGATGTCGCCGACAGCGCGCAGGTGGAGCTGGGCGAAGGAAAGTCGTGGTCGATCGTCGGCGTCTTCGCCGAGGGCGTCTACGCGACCAACCCAAACGTCGCGGGCCTGTGGCTGCTGCCGTTCTCGGCGCCGCCGCGCCAGATCACCACGACCGGCTACTGGCAGGGCGTCGCCGCGGGAGCGGCGTACGGCACCGAATTGTCGGCAGTGCCCGAGGGAGTCACCTCTCCGATCATCAGGCTCGACCTGAAGACGGGAGCCATTGACAAGAATTGGTTCACGCGACCCGGAGCCACCAGTTACGTCGCCGGCTTCGACGGCCACGGCAGTGCGATCTATTTTGTGAACAACTTCGAGGCCCGAGACTTCGAGGTCTGGATCGCAACCGGGTCGGGGACGGCCCAACCGATCATGGGCTCTACGAACGGCGTCTCCCCGTTCGGTAGGCCGATCGCCGACAGCCATGGCGTCTGGTTCTCGGCATCGATCCAGACCTGGCAAGGGAGTGGAAGCGCACAGCTTCTCTATGTCCCCAACTCTGGCGTGTACGGAATGAGCAGGATCGGGGGCCAGGTAGCCGGCGGCTGCAGCTAGACGGCGCGACCCCAAGCCGCGGATGGGGGCCCGCATATCATCTCCAGCATGCCGACCACCATCGCCGTGCTTCATGGCGACCAGACCGGCGAGGAGCTGCTGAGGGAAGCGGTCCGGGTCCTGGAGCCGGACGTCATCGGCTTTCAGGTCGAGCGCCGCGACTTCGACCTCTCGCTGGAGCGGCGCCGCGAGACCCGCAACCAGGTCGTCCTGGACGCGGCGGCCGCGCTGCGCGAGTGTGGCTTTGGGCTGAAGGCGGCGACGATCACACCCGAGGGGGCCGGCGACGTCGGCAGCCCCAACGCGATCCTGCGCAAGCAGATCGACGGCCGGGTCATCGTCCGCACGGGCCGGCGCATTCCGGGCGTGAGGCCGCTGGCCGGCGTCCACGCCCCCATCTCCGTGATCCGCATGGCGGTCGATGACGCCTACGGCGCGAAGGAGTGGCGCGAGGGCCACGACCTCGACGAGTGGGCCTACCGGACGGAGAAGATCAGCCGGCGCACAAGCCGGATCGTCGCCGAGTACGCCTTCAACCACGCGAAGCGCATCGAAGCCAAGGTGTTCGGAGGTCCAAAGTTCACGGTCAGCCCCGTGTACGAAGGGATGTTCAAGGAGGAGCTCGACGCCGCCGCGCAGCGCCATCCGGACGTTCGCTACGAGCCCGAGCTCATCGACGCCACCTACGCGCTGCTGCTCGCGACCACCGGCGAATCGCTCGTCATCCCCGCGCTCAACCGCGACGGCGACACCCTCTCGGATCTCGTCATGCAGATGTTCGGCACCATCGCCGGCGCGGAGTCTGTGCTGCTCGCGTTCAACAGCGCGGGCGAGGTCTCGGTGGCGATGACGGAAGCACCCCACGGCACGGCGCCTTCGCTCGAGGGCAAGAACGTCGCGAACCCGATGGCGATGATCCTCGCCGTGGCCTCGCTGCTCGGGTACATGAAGGGCGACCAGCCGCGCCGAGCCTCCCGCATCGTGTACGAAGCCGCTCTCGAAACGGTCTCCGACGGCATCAGGACCGCCGACCTCGGCGGCCAGGCCACAACCACGGAGTTCACGGACGAGGTCATTCGCCGCGTCCATACCAAGATTGACGTCTGGAGCGCGTTAGCAGACGTAGAGAGGTAGGTTTCCTGCTCCCCGCGGACAGGGTTGGACGAGAGGTTAGGTAAAGGCGTGAGCACGCCGATCCGGTATCTGGCGTTGGGCGACTCGTACACCATCGGCACCGGTGCGTCGGATGAGTCGCACAACTTCCCCTCGATCCTGTCGCGCCAGCTGGCGGCGGCCAGCCGCACCGAGGTGGTGCTCACGAATCCCGCCGTCAACGGATTCACGACCCTGGATTTGATCGCCAAGGAGCTGGACCGCGTCAACGGCCTGCAGCCCGACGTCGTGACCGTGCTGATCGGGGTCAACGACCTCGTCCAGAATCGCTCAGCCGATGAGTACCGGGGCTCCCTGACGACGATCTATGACCGGATCAGCGCCATGCATCTGGCCGCCGATTGCGTGGCGGCCATCTCGATTCCCAACTGGTCGGTGGTGCCCGCCGCCGCGCAGTACGGCGAGCCGCGCTTGATCAAGACCGTGACCAACGACTTCAATGCCATCGCCCGGAAGGAGGCCCTCGAGCGCGGCTTCACCTGGGTCGACATCACGGGGGTGAGCACCTATCGCCTCGGCTCCCCGGGCTGGATCGCGGCCGACGAGTTGCACCCCGGTGATGCCCAGTACCAGGCGTGGTCCGAGGTCATCTGGGCCGCGGTCAAGGAATCCTGGACGTCGGTCGCGGCTAGACGGTGATTCGCTTGAAGGACTCGGCGTAGCGGTAGCCCGCCTTCTTCCCGATCTCCCGGCTCCGCTTGCGCATGAACTTCTCGAAGTCCCACTCCCGACCGGGCTTGGCGACCTGGCTCTTGTGCTTCTTGAGCGCCTCGATCTTGAGGTCGAGCGTGGGTGTGATGTCGACCATGTAGTCGCCCGACGTCCAGAACGGGATCCACACCTCTTTCACGACATGGGGCTGGTATCCCTCCTTGAGGAGGCTTCGGAAAGCGCGAGGGTTGCGTGAGTCGGGATACACCGCGGCCATCGTGGCCTCGCCCACGGCGAGGTGGTCGGGGTGTGATCCGCCCATCGGCATGTCGATCGCGCGGCCGGGCAGGTGGGTGATGACGAGGTCGGGCTTGTGCTTGCGGATCATGCGCACGATGTCGTGGCGCAGCTTGAGGTCGGGCGTGAGATGACCGTCCTTGTAACCCAGGAACTCGACCTTCTTGACGCCCAGCACCTTCGCCGCCGCGCGCTGCTCCTTCTGACGGATCGCGGTCAGCTCGGAGTCCTTCTGCTTCGGGTCCTCGCCACCCTGTGAGCCGTCGGTGACGATGACATAGGTCACCTTCGCGCCACCCTTCGCGAGCTTGGCCACCGAGCCGCCGGCGCTGAACTCGGGGTCGTCGGGATGCGCGGAAACGACGAGTACGCGGTCGAACGTCGGACCCTTGCCGTTGCTGCTCGCACCGCGCCTGCTCACGACCTTCTTCTTTTTCGCCACAGGTTCAGATTAGAAGAATTTCACCTCCCCACCTTGTGGGGAGGTCGGTCTCCGCTCGCGGAGACCGGGTGGGGAGTCAGCGTTTCGACTTCACGATCGCGCCCAGCGACGCCAATGGGATCGCAGGCTGGAGCGGGCGCCACAGCACCTCGAGCTGCTCCAGGGTCAGTCGGGACCGCGAGCCGATCACCCGACCCCCGAACACCGCCGTCTTGGCGGCCGCCCAACCTTCGCTTCCGCTCACGCGCATCGGCACGGTGACGACCGCGGCGAGCGCGGCCGCCTCTTCAGCCGTCCGCGAACCGCCCTCGGCCGCTGCCCGGGAAAGGACGCTCGATACGTCATCGTCCATCTGCCACGGCTTCGCCAGCAGCGCGCACTGGTTCGCGCTCAGCCGCCCGATGGCACTGATGTAGCGAAGCACCGGAGCCCCCAACGACCTTTGATTCGTGACCGGGATCGCTGAAGCGAACGGCGCGTAGGAGGCCGCGAACTTGATCGGCGCGAGGTGCTGGCGCCGGACCAAGGCGGATGCGGCTTGCCATGCGGCCACGGCCTCGTCGTCCGAGCGGAGCTCCAGGAAGTCGAGCAGGGCAGCGCCCGCGTTGACCAGCGGCGCGACCACGTCCTGGTTGACGGCCGGCACGGACTCCGCGACCTTGACCCAGTCGCCGGTCTTCAGCGCCGCGATCAGCTTCGGGAAGGCGTCGACGTCAACGTAGTCCAGCTGCACGATCTCCCCGAAAGCACCGTAGCCACGCATCGACTCGTCGTAGGTGATATCCGCCTTCGCCGCAACCGTAACGGCGGCACGCTCGACCGCGGCGAACACGCGGCAGCGCGTGAACGTGTCGAGGTCCGTTGTGGCTTTGATCGCCGCCAGCAGCGAGCGCACCACGCCCGCGGGCTCAGTGCCGGTTTGGCGGGTCACGCTGGCGACCAGTTGACGGCGGTCGAGGACCCGAAGCCACTGGATCGGGGTCAGCTCCACCACGCCTTTGATGAACGTCGCGACCTCGGCGTTGTTGGGTCCATAGGGCGCCGGCCCTTTGGTGGAAGGGCGTTTCGCCGGGGTGCGCGCCGTGACCGCCGCCGATTTCGGCGTGGGTGGCTTCGTGATCGCCGCCGTCGCACGCTCCATCGCCGCGCGCACCCGCGTGCGCACGGGCCTGGGCACCTTTTCCTCTACGCCGGCGAGAGGTATGGCCGGCTGCAGTGGCGCCCACAGGACCGCCATCTGCTCTTTGCTCAGCTCGGCCCGCGCGCCGAGGACCCTGCCACCGTGGACGACCGTCTTCACCGCGGCCCAACCAAGGTCTCCGGTGAGCTGTGTCGGGATTGTTCTCAAGGCGACCAGCGCGGCCGCCTCCTCCGGTTTCAAGTACCGAGTCTTGGCAACTACCTGGAGCAGTGTGCGCGAGGCATCGGCATCCAGGCGCCAGCGACGGGCGAGGAGCTCGCACTTCTCTTTCGTCAGCGCCTGAACGGCGGTGAGGAATCGCATGGTGGTCGGATCGAGCGCGTCGAAGCCGGCAACCGGGATGAGGGTTATGAAGGGCGCGTAATGGGCGCCGAACTTCAGCGGCGAAAGGTGCTCGCGCAGCACCAGCGCCGACAGCGCCTGCCACGCGATCGCCACCTTGTCATCGCTTCGGTGGTCCAGGGCTTCGAACAGCGACTCCCCGGCCTTCGACATGGGCTCGGACAGCCGCCCGTCGGTGCTGCGAATAGCCGCGCGCACCGCCTGCAGCGATTCGGTCGCCTGCACCACGTCTTCCTTGGTTACGGTCGACACCAACCGTCGCGCTGTGAGCACCTGGCGCCACTGCCATGGCGTCAGCTGGGCGGCCGAGTGGATGAATGCGTCGACTTCAGCTGTGTTCTCGCCAAAGCGGCGGGAGGCGTCGTCATTCGCACGCAAGATGCGGCCGAGTAGGCCGTGGGTGGCGGGCGCCATTCCGAACACTTTAGTCGGGGTGGAGGCCCGCTCAGCCGGGCTAACCAAGGGAGGACTTTTTAAACGATCTCCACTTTCAGAAGGTTGGTCTGGCCGGGCCGCCCCACCGGCACTCCGGCCACCACCACGACCCGGTCGCCCGATCGCACGAGGCCGCTCAGAGCGGCCGCTTCGGTGGCGTTGGCGACCATCTGGTCCGTGTCCCGGCCTGGGCTCACGAGCAGTGGAATGACACCGGCGTAAAGCGCGGTCTTGCGAAGGACCTCGGGATGCGGGCTGGCCGCGATGACCGGCACTCTGGGCCTTGCCTTGCTGCACCGCAGCGCCGTGGTGCCCGACTCGGTGAACGCGATGATCACGCGGGCGCCGAGCTCGTCCGCCGTGGTCGCGGCCGCATGCGCGATGGCGCTCCCCACCTCGCCAGGCTCGCGCCACATCTGTCTCTCGCGCCCGAACGCCGGATGGCGCTGCGTCGACAGGCATATGCGTGCCATCGCCCGCACCGCTTCCACGGGATGTGCACCCACCGAGGTTTCCTGCGACAGCATCACGGCGTCGGTGCCATCCCAGATGGCGTTGGCGACGTCCGACGTCTCGGCGCGGGTCGGTCGGTTCGATGTGACCATCGATTCGAGCATCTCGGTGGCTGTGATCACAGGCACGCCCGCGCGATTGGCCCGGTCGATGACCTCTTTCTGGACCGCCGGCAGCTCACCCAGCTTGAGCTCCACGCCGAGGTCCCCGCGAGCCACCATGACAGCGTCCGCGACCTCGAGGATCTTGCCCAGGTTGCGGATCGCTTCGAGCTTTTCCAGCTTGGCGATCACGGGAGTGTTGCAGCCGAGCCCACTCAGGTGTTTCTGGCAGAGCAGCAAGTCCTCGGCCTGGCGCACGAAAGACAGGGCGACGTAATCGACGCCCAGCTCGACCGCGAACTGCAGATCGATGATGTCTTTCTCGGTCAGCGCGGGCAAGGGCAGCGGCCGCCCCGGAACGCTCACACCTTTGCGCTCGCCAAGAAGGCCTCCGCGAACGACCGTGCATTCAGCGCGACCCTTGGACGTGCTGCGAACGACGAGCTCGATGCGCCCGTCGTCGATGAGCACCCGGTCGCCCACGCGCAGCGCATCGACCAGCTCGGGATGGCTGACCTCGATCTCGTCGGCGGCGCTGCGCGGTCCGCCGACCAGAGCGACGCGCCGGCCGCGTGCCAGCCGCATGAAAGCAGTGTCGAGCGGGCCGGTCCGAATCTTCGGGCCCTGGAGATCGCCGAGGAGCGCGACCGGCCGGCCCACCGCCTCGGCCGCGGCGCGCACGTCTTCCGCCGCCTGGCGGTGCGTGGCATGGTCGCCATGGGAGAAGTTCAAGCGGGCGACGTCCATGCCCGACTGCACCATCGTCCGCAGGACCGCGGGCGATGAGCTCGACGGGCCGATCGTGCAAACGATCCTGGTGCGGCGAATCATTTTGCGTATTTCTGGACGCGGCGGCCGAGCTCGTCTTCCGCCGCGATCACCTGGCGTTCCAGCTCCGGCGCGCTGATGACGGCGCCGCCCATCCCGCGCACGAGGTCGCTCTGAAACCGGTCGGAGGTGGCGACCGTGACTCCTTCGCCCGCGCCTATGGCCGCGTATGCGATGCGCTCGATCGCGTGATCCGCCGAATGACCCCTGCGCGTGAAGACCACCCGCACGTCACCGACCATCTCCTCGGCGTTCGAGGCCGCCGATGAGTGGTGCGCGTCGAAGACCACGGTCACGTCGTCACCCGTGACCAGCCCATACACGCCAAGCCTTTCGACCAGCTTGTCGCGCGCCGCTTCCAGCGACACGCCAAGCAGTCGCTTGAGCGACGGCCACGCGTGGATGACGTTGTAGCCGTCGACGATGAGCTTCACTTATTCACCTCCCCACCGTGTGGGGAGGTCGAGCCGCAGGCTCGGGTGGGGGCGCGCGGCCGGGTGGGGGCATGCAGCTTTCATGGCCGCATCGAAAGCTGGCCGGCGATGATGAGGATGCGGTCGATGTTCAGCGTGTCCGTGATCTGAATCGCCGCGCCGTAGAACGCATCGCGCGCCGGCGCGACGTTCCACAGCACGATGAAGAGGCCGATGATCGCCAGCTGCGAATACCGGACCGAAAGCGCCTGCACCGAGTACGGGAGCCACGGGCGCAGGATGCCGAAGCCATCGATGCCGGGAATCGGCAGGACGTTGAGCAGCACGCTGACCACCAACATGAAACCGAGGAACGCGAGCGCCGCGAAGAAGCCGACGTTCGAAGCGGTGACCCAGCCGGCGTGGCCCGGGACCAGGAACGGAGCGGCGACGATCAATGCGCATAGGCCCGTACCAATGGGGCCGGCCAGCGAGACCAGCGAATCCCAGGCGCGGCTGCGAAGCGCTGAGTGGTCGATGTAAACGGCCCCGCCAGGGAGGGCGATGCCGCCGAGCAACAGGAAGATGACCGGAAAGATGATGCTCATCATCAGGTTCGTGTAGCGGAGCGGATTCAGCGTCAGGTAGCCGTGCGTCTTGACCGCGCGGTCGCCGCCGAGGTATGCGACCACCGCATGGCCGAATTCGTGGATGCACAGAGACGCAACCCATCCCGAGGTGACGAACACGATCGTCAGAACGCTCGTGGCCGCGGGGAGGAAGTTGAACCAAAGGGCGGCGCCGGTCACGGCCGAGATGGCGAGCAAGCCGATGAAGATGGGACTGATCCCGAGCGCGCCGCGCAGCGACACCAGCGGCTTGCGACGCAGCGAGCGGTCCTGTCGCGACTGCGTGCCGGCCGCGACTTGAATGTCGGGTCGGGCGCCGGTCTGGAGGTGCCGCCTCAGGTCGTACAGCGTGAGTCCCGCCTTCTGTAGAGCCGCCGAGGTCGCCCGCGAGTCCGAGTAGAGGAGCGCGAGCAGGAGGTGGATCGAGTCCACCTGGTAGTGGCCCAGCACCTGCGCCTCGCGGTTGGCGTTGACGAGGAGCTGCCGCAGTGGCAGGCTTGCGCCTCCGTCTTCGCGTGTGGCTTCGGCGTTGACCGCTTGCGGGTCCCCGCTCAGAGTCTTGATCGCGCCGTACGCCGAGGAACCGCGGTCGGTCAGGATCGCCTCGAGCACGTCGACGGGCCCCGCCTGAGGCGCGCCCCGTTGTGAGGCGAGAGCGGTGGCCTTCTCGAGCACGTCGCGTGCATCGCGGTTGAGAGGAATGTCGGCGGCCGCCCGTTCGAGCTCCGCGGTCGCATCACTCATGACCTGGTCCTCTGTCGCTGCACTTCGTAAAGCAGCGCGGCCGCCGCGGCCGATGCGTTGAAGCTCGCCACATGCCCGGCCACCGGCAAGCGAAGGCGCACGTCGCACCGCTCGCGGACCAGCCTGTGCACGCCCTCGCCCTCGCTGCCGACGACGATGCAGACCGGCTGCGTGAGGTCGAAGTCCCAGGGCGGCATCTCACCGCGCACGTCGAGGGCGGCACACCAGATGCCGGCCCGCTTCACCTCCGCGATCGCGGACGGGATGCCCGATACCGTGGCGATGCGGAGCAGCTCGCTCGCCCCGGAGCTCGCCTTCACCGCCGCCGGTGACAATGGAGCGCTCCGGTGCTCGGGGATGATGGCGCCTTCCGCCCCGGCAACCTCGGCACTGCGAAGGATGGCGCCCAGGTTCTGCGGATCCATGATCCCGTCCAGCGCCACCAGCAAGGTGGGGTTCGTGGCCAGCAGCTCCTTCAAGGTCCACACGCGCCTGGGCTTGAGCTCGGCGGCCACGCCCTGGTGCACTCCGGCGGCCATGGCCTCGAGCCGCTCGGGAGCCACCACTTCTATCGGCGCCAGCCTGGCCAGCTCGTCCAGGCGAGGATCATGGCCGAGACCCGAAGCCTGGAAGACTTTCAGCACCTTGCCGGCACGGGCCGCCTCGAGGACCGCGTTGCGACCGTGGATCAAAGCAGCCGCCGCGGGCGCCGGCCGCTGGTAGCGCTTTCGCCGCTCGCTCACGTCGGCGGCACACGGCGCCACCGGACGCCTTCACGCGAATCCTCCAGCGCGATGCCACGATGCTTGAGCTCCTCGCGGATTTGATCCGCGCGCGCAAAGTCCCTGGCCTGTCGGGCGTCTTCGCGCTCGGAGATCAAGCGCTCCACCTCTTCCGCAAGCCCGGGCTCGTCCGTACCGATCACATCGAGGTGTCCGTCGATCTCCTGGATCAGAGTGAGCAAGGCGCGCCTGCCGTCCTCCCCCACCTTCTTCTCCTCCAGAAGAGTGTTGGCCTCGCGAATCAGCTCGAACACGTGACCGACGCCCTGGGGCAGATTTAGGTCGTCGTCCAGCGCCTCCCTGTACGCGGTGCGCACATTCCCGATCCGGCCCAAAAGAGCCCTGTCGTCACCCAGCGGCTCGTCCGAGCGGAGCACGCGATCCGCGAAGTCCCGCAGGCGCCGCACCTGCTCGGCCGCGGCGTGCAGCGCCTCCGCGCTCAAACGAATCCGCTGACGGTAATGCGCGTTGGCGATGAGGAAGAAGCGAACCGCAACCGGGTCGTGTCCCGCCGCCACGAGGTCGCGCAACGTCGTGAAGCCACCGGCGCTCTTGGACATCTTCTCGCCCGTGGCGTCGGAGAGAAACTCCGAGTGCAGCCACACGCGCGCGAACTGCTTGCCGTTCGCGGCCTCCGACTGAGCGATCTCGTTCTCGTGGTGCGGGAACAACAGGTCGATGCCGCCGCAGTGGATGTCGAAGGTGTCGCCGAGGAAGTGCTTGCTCATGGCGGAGCACTCGATGTGCCACCCAGGGCGGCCGGGTCCGAACGGCGCGTCCCACGCCGCCCCCAGCTCCTCGTCGCCCGGCTGCGCCCGCTTCCACAAAGCAAAATCGCTCGCCGATTCTTTCTCATATTTGTCCGTCGCCACCCGCGCGCCGGCGCGCAGGCCGCTGCGGTCGAGGTGCGAGAGCGCGCCATAGCGCGGGAAGCTGTCGATGCGGAAGTACACGTCCCCGTCGGCGACGTATGCGTTGCCGCGCTCCAGCAGCGTCGAGATCATTTTCACCATCTCGGCTATGTGCTCGGTCGCCTTCGGGTAATGCTCGACAGGCTCGGCGCGCAGTGCGCGCATGTCTTCGAAGAAAGCTTCGATGAACGGCTTCGCGTACTCGGTGATCGTCGTGCCCGCATGCATGGCCTGGTCGAGGATGCGGTCGTCGATGTCGGTGAGGTTCATCACGTGGTTGGTCCGATATCCGCTCACCTTCAGCTGGCGGCGAAGCAGGTCGTAGAACAGAAACGCGCGCAGGTTGCCGACGTGCGCGAAGTTCCACACCGTCGGACCGCACGTGTACATGCCGGCGTGTCCGGGCTGGAGCGGCTCGAAGATCTCCTTCGTGCCGGTCAACGTGTTGTGAAGCCGGAGGGTCAGCTCAGTGCGCCCCCATCGATGAGCGCGACCGCCTGCGCCGCGATGCCGCTGCGATGGCCGAGCGCTCCGAGGCCCTCGGGTGATGTTGCTTTCACGCTCACCACATCCTGCACGACGCCGAGACGCTGGGCCAGGTTGGAACGCATCGCGCGAAGGTGCGGCTGCAGTCGGGGCTCCTCGGCGATCACGGTGCTGTCGACGTTGATGACGCGGTAGCCCGCCTTCTTGACGACGGCCGCCGCGGCCGTAAGCAGGTCGAGGCTGGACGCATCCTTGTACCTCGGATCATCGGCGGGAAAGTGCTCACCGATGTTGCCCAGCGCGGCCGCTCCGAGCAGCGCGTCGATCACCGCGTGGGTCAGCACGTCCGCGTCGGAATGGCCGTCGAGGCCGGCCGGATGCTCGATCTTCACGCCACCGATGATCAGGTCACGCCCGGCCTTCAGCGGGTGGATGTCGTAGCCCGCGCCGATCCTCAAGTGGCGGCGGCTTCCTGCTCTTTGATGAGAGCTTCGACGACGCCGAAATCCTCCGGGGTCGTCAGCTTGATGTTCGCCGGCTCGCCCTCGACGACCGTGACCTCGTGACCCGTCGCGGCGACGAGCTGCGCGTCGTCATCGCCGACCAGCCCCGCGTCGGCCGCCTCTCGGTGGGCCCGCGCGAGCAACTCGTAAGCAAAAGCCTGCGGCGTCTGCGCGAGCACGATGCGGGAGCGGTCGAGGCTCTCCACCAGACGGTTGCCCTCGACGCGCTTGACCGCGTCGCGCGGCGCGATGGCGGGAAACGCCGCGCCGGATTCCATCGCCGCGGCCAGCACACGCCGGACGAGGGTCGCGGTCGCCAGCGGTCGCGCGGCGTCGTGGACCAGCACGAAATCGCACTCGCCGAGGGCGGCGAGGCCCGCACGCACCGATTCCTGGCGGCTGTCGCCGCCCGCCTTGACCGCCACCGTCTTGCGAGGCTTGAGCGAGGCGACCTCGTGCTCGGCGATCTCGAGCCGGCTCGGCGGGCCGACGACCACGATGCGGTCCACCTCGTCGAGCGCGAGGAACAGCTCGAGCACGCGTGCGAGGGTCGTCCGGCCGTTGAGGCGGACGAGCGCCTTGCTGCCGCGCCCGAGGCGCGAGCCGGACCCCGCCGCGGCGACGATCGCCCCTACCGTCGCCAATCTATCCGGCCTCCTCTTCGCGCTTGGGCCTGCTGCTGCGCCGGCCTTCGTGCCCGGCGGGCTCGGCGAAGATCATTCGCCCCGCCGAGGTCTGGATGACGGACGTAACGACTGCGGTGATGGTCTGGTTCATCAGGCGCCGCCCGTTCTGGACGACGACCATCGTACCGTCGTCGAGGCTGCCCACTCCCTGGCCCGGCTCCTTGCCCTCGCGAGCGATCATCACCACGATCTCCTCGCCGGGAATCGCCACCGGTCGCATGGCCTGCGCCAGCTCGTTGAGGTTCAGCACTGACACGCCTTCCAGCCGCGCGATGCGGTTGAGGTTGAAGTCGTTGGTCATGATCGCCCAGCCCCTGCGCTTGGCCGTGCGCACGAGGTGGGCGTCGATCTCGATGCTTGGAGACACTTCGTCGTCCACCACCTGCAGGTTGATGCCCGGCTCCTTCTGCATCTCCGTGAGGACGTCGAGCCCGCGGCGGCCGCGACGACGGCGGGTCGCATCCGCCGAGTCGGCGACTAGCTGAAGCTCGCGCAGGACCGAGCTGAGAACCGTTAGCGGCATGTCGACGAAACCGGTCTTGGCGATGTCGAGAATGCGGCCGTCGATGATGACCGACGTGTCAAGGAGGACGGCGCTCACCCGATGGCTCAGGTTCCCCTGGGCCGCGCCCCCGAAGAAGAGCGCGGTCAGCTCCTCACGCCGCGTGATGCCCACCGACGCACCCAGCAGCGCAAGCAGGAGCGCGAGCACGAACGACAGCGGGATCCCGTAGGGCAGGTCGCGCACGAACACGCCGATGAGCACGGCGATGACGAGGCCGACGATCATGCCCAGCAGGCCGCTGAGCAGGTCGGGCAGCGGAGTCGACACGAGGCGCTGGTTGAACCCTCGCCAGCCTCCGAGCACGTACGGCGTGCCCAGGTACGCGAAGATCAAACCCTCCATCGTGGTCAGGCTGATGAGCACCCAACCCTGGTGGCTGATCCCCGAAAGGCGGACGAGCGCGTAACCAAGGAAAAAGCCGCCGACGACTCCGATCCCCACTCCGACGTTGCGGGCGAGGGTATCGGACCGCTTCACGATTACCTCCTCAGGTGACCGATGCTTCGGCCTCCCTCATGAATGCGCCGGACCTCATAGGTGAAGGAAATACAGCGGAGATCGCCTCCGCCAACGACCGGACCTCGACGACTTCGAGGCCGGCTGGCCGCCCGGCTTTGGCGCCGAACGGAATCAAAGCGCGCGTCAGGCCGTGTCGCGCCGCCTCCTGGAGGCGGCGATCGAGCTGTCCCACGCGGCGCACCTCGCCTGCCAATCCCAGCTCTCCGATCGCGACCAGGCCGTCCGGCAGGGGGCTGTCGCGCGTGTTGCTGTAGATGGACAGGGCAAGACCAAGGTCGGCGGCCGGCTCCGTGATTCGGATGCCGCCCGCAACGTTGACGAAGATGTCGGACTTTTCGAGCTTTGTCGAAGCGCGCTTCTCGAGCACGGCGATGATCATGTGCAGGCGGTTGATGTCCATTCCGCTCACGATCCGGCGCGGCGGGTAATTGTTGTCGGCCTTGTTGACAAGGCTCTGGACCTCGATCAAAAGTGGCCTGGTCCCCTCCAGGACGACGACCACGGCCGTGCCCGGCGCCGCGACGGCGGCATTGCCCAGCAGCGCCGCGGAAGGGTCGGGCACTTCCTCCAGCCCCGCTTCTCCCATCGCGAAGACGCCGATCTCCTCCGCCGAGCCGAACCGGTTCTTCATCGCGCGCAGGATGCGCAGCTCCTGTCGCCGGTCGCCTTCCAGGTAGAGCACGGTGTCAACGATATGCTCGAGGACCCTCGGTCCGGCTATCGCGCCCTCTTTCGTGACGTGGCCGACAAGGAATATCGGCACGCCGATCTCCTTCGCCAGGCGCATGAAGCGTCCGGCCGACTCGCGGACCTGCGTGACGCTGCCCGCCCCACCTTCGAAACCGGCGTCGGTAACCGTCTGGATGGAATCGATGATCGCAAGCTGGGGCGCTTCGGAGCGGATGGCTTCGCAGATCGAATCGAGGTCGGTCTCGGCCAGGACCAGGATTCCCGCCGAAAGGGATCCGAGACGACCGGCGCGCATGCGGACCTGCTGGGGCGACTCCTCACCGGAGGCGTAAAGGACCCGGCCACCTCTGGCCGCGACCTGCTGGGCGGCGTGCATGAGGAGGGTCGACTTGCCCACCCCAGGCTCGCCTCCGACCAGGACCACGCTGCCCGGCACCACCCCGCCGCCGAGCACGCGGTTGAGCTCGCCCCAGTCCAAGGAACGCCGCGGGGCGGCCTCAGACTCGATCTCGCTCAGAGGTACCGGCCGGCTGCCGGTCAGAGGCGGCGCCGCCGCAGCTTGTCTGCGCCCGGGTCCCGCCTTGCGGACCTGGAACTCCTGCAGCGTGTTCCACGCCTGGCAGTGCGGGCACTGGCCGGCCCAGCGCAGGCTCTCGCCCCCGCACTCTGAGCACATGAAGGTCACCGTCGACTTGGGCACGTCAGCCACTCTCCAGGATTGATCGAGTTTTTACAACTGGGCACGTAGCCTTTTATGGGGTCAGGCGTTCTATTGATCAGAGGAACAAGGGTCCCCACCCCGACTCCTTGATCGATGAGGCGCCGCCCTGACTACCCCCGGGGCGGCCCGCCTCCCCAGCCTCCCCATTCATGGGGAGGTCGCTGCGCTCGCGAAGCGAGCCCAGCGGGTGGGGGCGAATCACTTGGCAATTTACACTCCTCGGTAGATGGACGCCACGATCTCCATCGCAGGCATCCAGGATGCTGCGGAGATCATCGACCCGGTTTTTCGGAACACCCCGCAATTCGTGTGCGAGCCGCTGAGCGAACACCTCGGGCTCACCACCGTCCTCAAGGTCGAGACCATCAACCCGATCCGCTCCTTCAAAGGTCGCGGCACCGACTACCTGCTGCACCGGCTCGGCCCGCAGCCCCAGGGGATCGTGTGCGCGTCAGCCGGAAACTTCGGCCAGGGCATGGCCTACGCGGCGCGCAAGCGCAGCGTGCCGATGACCGTCTTCGCCGCCGTGAGCGCCAATCCACTCAAGGTCGAACGGATGCGTGCGCTCGGAGCGACGGTCGTGCTAGAAGGCAAGGACTTCGATGAGGCCAAGGACGGTGCGCTCCATCACGCCTCGCGCGCCGGAGCCTTCTACGTCGAGGACGGCCTTCTCGGGCCGATCGCCGAAGGCGCGGGCACGGTTGCACATGAGCTGGAGCGCATGGACGAGACCCTCGACGCATGTTTCGTCCCTCTGGGCAACGGGGCACTCGTCAACGGCATGGGCACCTGGCTCAAGCGCTCGAGCCCCTCACCAGTCGTCATCGCCGTATGCCCGGCCGGGGCGCCGGCGATGGAGATGTCATGGCGCGCCGGCAGGCCCATCAGCACTCCGACCATGGACACGATCGCCGACGGAATCGCGGTTCGGGTGCCCGTGCAAGAAGCGCTCGAGATCATGCGCGAGACGGTCGACGACGTAATGCTCGTGACGGACGATGAGATCGTCGAGGCTATGCGCCTCGTGCATCGAAACGCAGGCCTTGTCCTCGAGCCTGCCGGCGCCGCTGGAATCGCGGCTGTGGCGAAGCGGCGAAGCGAGCTCGCCGGCAAGCGCGTGGCGGTGGTCCTGACAGGTGGAAACGTGACCGAAGAACAGGTCCGTCAGTGGCTCTACTGACTGTCCAGGTCGGCGAGCCGGTCGAGCGCCGCCAGCGGCCCGCCCTGGGCGAAAACGTCCGGGAGCGCCGTGCGGAGCCTCGCCTGGACCGTGCTCGCGAGCTGGACCCGAAGGTCGAGAGGCAGCTGCGGCCGGCGACGGGCATAGGAGGTCACGAAACGGCGCAGGTCGGGGTCGATGCGCCGGAGGATCAGCTCCGCCTGCGATGCGGGGGCATAAGGCGTCGCCACCGGCGCCACGCCTGAAGGCGGAGGGGGCGGCGGAGGCGGCGCCGGTCGCGTCGCACGCGCGAGCTGCCACAGCCAAACGTGATCCGAATCCTTGACGACGATGGTGCCGGCCGCCAGGTCGCCGAGACGCTTGCCCCGGCCGTTGGCGAATAGGACGACCACGCCCACGCCGTAGCCGTAGGGTAGGAAGTCGACGATCCGGATTACATTGCGGATGCCGGCCTGCACCCAGGTCAGCGGCTCACCGCGGTCGCCCACGACGCGGAGGCGCAAAGCCCTCTTGCCGAGCGTCTGCCCGGAGAAGATCGCCTCGCTGATCCAGAAGTACCCGAATATGACGATGAAGGCGCCGAACAGGTCGATGAGCGTGCCGACGACGTCGGATCGGGTGCCCGCCGCGGCCGCAGCGCCGAAGAAGAAAACGGCCACCAGCAGGCCGGTGACGATGAGCAGGTCGAGGATCTGAGCAATTCCGCGCGTTCCCAGCCCGGCCACCTGGTAATCGAAGGAGACGCGCTCGGGCGTGGAGACAACCAGTTCTGTATCGGGGAGCGGCTGCCCCATTCGGCTATTTTCAACGCTTGATGCGCAGTGAAGAGTTCGTAGAGCGACGGAAGGACGACTGGAACCGCCTTGAGAACCTCATCGCGCGCGCCAGCGCCGGAACGCTCAGCGGCCTGGCGCCGGGGCAGGTTTTGACCATGACGGCCCTCTACCGCCGCGCCACGGCCGACCTCGCCCGCGCGCAGAGGGATTGGCCGGGTGAGCCCGTCCACCGATATCTCAACGGGCTCGTCGCTCGCGGGCATGGCGTCGTCTACCGCCGTGGAGGCCGCGTGTGGAGCAGGATTCGCACCTTCTACACCGAGACGCTCCCGCGCACATACCGCCAGGCGTGGCCGTATGTCGTGGCCTCGGCGGCGCTTCTGTTCGTGCCGGCGCTCATCAGCTACTTCGTCGTGCTCGCCCACCCCGATGCGGCCTACGGCATAGGGGCCTCGCCGGCGCTGATCGACCGCGTCCATCACCACCAGCTGTGGACCAACATCCCGCCCGAGCTGAGGGTCGAGGCCGCCGGCTTGATCATGGTCAACAACATCTACGTGTCGATGCTCGCTTTCGCGTTCGGCGTCGTCTTCGGGCTCCCCGTCATATACGTGCTGGTGAACAACGGCATCAGCCTCGGCGGTTTGTTCGGCCTGACCCAGGCCTACGGCGTGAGCGGCGGGCTGTTCGAATTCGTCATCGCGCACGGCGTGCTGGAGCTCTCGATCGTGATCGCGCAAGGCGCCGGCGGGCTGATGATGGGTTGGGCGCTGATCTCACCGGGCAACCGCACTCGCTCCGATGCACTGGTCATCGCCACGCGACGCGCGTTCACGCTGCTGCTCGGCCTGGCGCCGCTGCTGGTGATCGCGGGAACGATCGAGGGGAACATCTCTCCCTCCGATACCGCATTCGCGGCCAAGGTCACGATCGGACTGACCACCGGCGTCCTTCTCTACACGTACCTGCTGTTCGGCGGGCGCCGCCCGGCATCTACAGAAGGGCGCGCTCTTTCAGCTCCAGGTAGCGTTCGACGAGCGCCGGGCTGAGGTTGCCCGCGACAACGTCGAGGCCGAGCACGCCGCCGCGCCGCAGCAGCTCGAAGCTCTCGCGCCGGCTCGCAAGGAACTCCTCGGCGGCAGCCCATTCGTAAGCGCGCGACGACGTCGCGATCGGCGCCTGCCGTGCGTTCAATACCGCCGGGTCGGACATCGCAACGACCAGCACCAGGTGGCGCGCGGCCAGCCGCAAACAATGCGCGACCAGCTCCTTCGAAGCCTCTGGATCCTGGAGATCCGTGAGCACCACCACCATCGACCGGCGGCCGAGTCGCAGCGAAAGGTGAGTGAGAGCATGACCGAAGTCCGGCTCCACGAAGTCGGGCTTGATCGCGTATAGCGCCTCGGTGATCCTGCGCAGCTGCGAGCTGCCGCGCTCAGGCTTGATGAAGTTCGTGACCCGGTCGTCGAAGGTCATGAGACCGACGCGGTCGCCGTAGGCCTGCGCGACCCACGCGAGCATGAGCGCCGCGTTGACGGCGTGATCCAGCTTGTCGAGCTCTCCCGCCGGCGCCGTCATGAGGCGCCCGCAATCGATAGCGATCATCACCTGCTGGCCGCGCTCGGCTTCGACCTCGACCACCACAGGCGAGTCCCGGCGAGCGGTCGCCGTCCAGCTGACCCGCCTCACGTCGTCACCTCGCACGTAGTCGCGCAGGCCGGCGAATGCCGTCGACGCACCCGGTGGCCGTGCCCGCCTCAGTCCCGCCATCGCGCGCAGGCCGCGACGCAGGGTCAGCTGTATGCGCTTGATGGCGACGACGTTCGGGAACACCGCCACTTCATCCGGGTGCTCCAGGCGCACCTGGCGCCGCCACCAGCCGTCCTGCCTCGACACCTGCAGGTCGACCGGACCGAATCGGTATGCGCCGCGCCTGGGTGAGGACGTCGTGTAGCTGATCTCGATCCGGCCGCTCCTGTCGAAAGTGCCCGCGATCTCGCGGGGCTGGGGGTTGAGGCCGGCTGGAGCATGATCGGCGATCGTGGCGATCAGCCCGGCTGCGGCGGGATTCTCGATCGCGACCCTCACGTGCTCGAGCTCGCCCAGCGAGAAGGGTTCGGGCAGCACCCTGCGTACGCGATAGCCGTCGCGAGCGGGCAGCAGCGCGAGGTCACGTGCGAGCACGAGCGCCAGCCCGGCGTGGTAGACGATCGCGACCACGACCAGCACCGGGGAGACGATCGACAGGGCTATCAGCACCGCGCCAATTGCGATCGCCCAGAGCAGGCGAGGCTGCGGCGCCAGGCCCCGAAAAATGTTCACCTCCCCACCCTGTGGGGAGGTCGGCTCCGCGCAGCGGAGCCGGGTGGGGACGCGAAGCCGGGTGGGGGGACTCGAGCCATGTTCACCTCCCCACCCCATGGGGAGGTCGGCTGCGCGCAGCGAAGCCGGGTGGGGAAGCGAAGCCGGGTGGGGGAACTCGGGTCTCTATTCACCCTAACGCGGAGGGACGACCCGGCTCGCCACCGCCTCCAGGACGCTGTCGGGCGTCTGACCTCCGACCTCGGCCTCCGGCCGCAGCACCAGGCGGTGCCGGAACGCGGGTGCGAGCAGGGCCTTGACGTGGTCGGGGGTGACGAACTCGGAACCTTCGAATGCGGCGAGCGCGCGAGCCGCCAGCATCAGCAGCACTTCGGCTCGCGTGCTGGCGCCCAGCGCGATTTCGGGCGCGGTACGGGTCGCGGACGCCAGGTCGACGATGTAATGGCGGATCTTCTCGTCCAGGACCACCGTGGCCACCTGTACCCGGCAAGCCTCGATGTCGGCGGCGCCGAGCACAGGCTCGACCCCGGCCTTGACCGGGTCGCGAAGCTCGATGCCGGACTCCCAGCGCTTCAAGACCTCGAGCTCATCGTCCGGCAGCGGATAGTCGAGCCGGACCTTGAAAAGGAAGCGGTCCTGCTGCGCCTCGGGCAGCGGATACGTGCCCTCGTACTCGATCGGGTTCTGGGTGGCGAGGACGAAGAATGGCGCCGGCAATGGAGTCTGCTTGCCCTCGAGCGTCACGCCGCGCTCCTCCATCGCTTCCAGGAGCGCCGACTGCACCTTGGCCGGGGCGCGGTTGACCTCGTCGGCGAGAAGGACGTTGGTGAAGATCGGTCCCCGACGCAGCGTGAAGGTGCGGTTGACGAGGTCGTAAACCGAAGTGCCCAGGATGTCGGCCGGCATGAGATCGGGTGTGAACTGGACGCGGCCGTACTCCAGCGAAAGCGCGCGTGCGATGGCCTTGGCGAGGAGGGTCTTGCCCGTGCCGGGAACACCTTCGAGCAGGACGTGGCCCTGTGCGACGAGCGCTACGGCGCACAGCCGGATCGCGTCGTCCTGCCCGACCACGGCCTTGACCAGCTGCTCACGGAAGCGGGCGTAGAAATCGGGTGCGGTCATCGCCGTTGATCCGGTCATCGAGCCTCCTGAGTGGTTGGTTGGCCGCGGCGCCTGGGCGCCGGTGGGTATGCGATCCGATGCAATTTCTGAGCGGCACCCAAAAGCTCGTCCTCGCCGGCGGCTGAGCCCTGGAGGGCGCGCTCCGCCTCAGCAAGCTCGGCGGCCAGCTCCGGGGCCCGCGCGTACAAAGCATTCCAGAATCGGTCGCGCGGCTGGGCCGGCAGTCCGGTGCGCGCGGCAACTGCTCGCTCGCTGGCCGTCGCCAGCATGCCCAGCGTCAGGGCGCGCGCGCCGGAGCGTCGCAGCAGCTCACCGACCGCGACCGCCCATTCCGCGTCCGCGCGAGCCGCCTCCGCGGGCCGTGGGATCAGCGGCCCGAAGCGCCGGCCGCGAAGCAGCAGCCCGACGAACACGGCCACGAGGAGCCACAAGATCGCGGCGCCCCATGACGTCGTCACCCAGGATCGCGGTGCGAGGTCGGTGAGGATCAAGCCGTGGTGGTATTCGTCGAAGCCGACCGCGGCCCCGCTGTCGACCAGGCCGAGGAGGTCCGACAGCAGCCGCCCGTTGTCGGTCTTGTCCAGGTAGCCGTTGCACAGCACCAGAGGATCGGCGAGGACGACGACGGTCCCCGAGCCGAATTTCTGGAGATAGCCGAGCGCGAAACCGTCGCGGCTGCGAAGAATCGGGACCTGAACCGACGATGCGTCGAAAGGCATGGCGGCGTCTCCGCCTGAGACCGTGGTGACGCCGTCGAGAACGGGGTTGGCGACCTCGGTCGAGCCGGGGACGAATCCGTTGATCCTGGTCACGGAAAGCGCCTGGTCGAGCTCAGGGTCTCCTTGCTCGGAGGCGTAGACGAGCACGCCCCCAAGCCGCACCCAGTTCGCGGCCTGGTTGGCGTCGTCGGCGGTGAACGGGCTGGTGGGCGTGAAAACGAACATGAGGCTGTTCGGGGACGGCGCCGTGAAGGTGCCTTCGATCTGATTCGTCGGGTGGCCCGTCGCCTGGGCGAAGAGGCGGGCGGCGGAGGTGCCGTTGGCGGCGTCGCTGCTGGAGCTGTGTTCAGGCGAGTCCTGTTTCGGTTGGCCGAGGTACGCCACGGCGCCGATCAGCAGCGCGAGGACGAGCGCGAGAATCCATCCGCGCAGGCCCCTCATGCCGCCGCCTCCTGCACCGGTTTCCTGAACGGTGCGGCCGCGGCCACCGCAAGCTCATACGTCGCGGCGTCGACGCCGCGACCGCCGTAGACCGCGGCCTCGAAGGGGAGCAGCAGCGGGCGCAGGCGCTCAGGCTCCGGCGCATGCTGAAAGATCTCGCGCACGGTGAGCGGGCTCCCCACCCACGACTGCTCCCCGGCGAGGGTGGCCGCGACGCCCGCGCACAGCGCACGAATGGCGCGCACGCGATCACCCGCGGCAGCGAAGCGATCAGCCTCCGCAAAGAAATCCGCCGGTCCGCCGGGTCCGAATTGCGAGCGAGCCGCTGCTCCTTCCGCGAGGCGCCCACGCGTGGAGCGGAAGATGATCACGACCGCCGTCGCGACCACGACCGCGCCCAGGATGTAGAAGTAGAACGCCGGGATCTCCGGGCCACGCCCGTTGCCGCCGAACAAGAGCCGGAACAGGTCGTTGATCCGATCGCGAACCCATTGGCCCAGGCGGTCAAGCAAAGTCGGCGGCTGATGCAGAGCGTCGTAGCGGTGCATCGACAGCACCTGGTGGAGCTGTTTCTGGGCCTGCGCGGGATCGGTGGTGACGGCCGGTGCGGCCAACGCTTCCAACAGCCAGCGCAGCCGTGTTCCCGCGTCCTCGAACTCAGGCGGTCGCATCGCGAGATCCGCGACGATCTCGGGCTGGCTGCGGCCGGTGCCGGCTTCGAGCACCGCCAGCGCCTTCTGGGCGGCGGCGGAGTCACCTGAGTGCGCGCTGCTGACGATGTTCAGCGCGTCCTCGACCGCCTGGCGATAGGTCGGCGCCGGAGTCGGGTCGGCGGTCGCCGTCACCGGCCACGCGAGACCGATGGTAAGCACCAGCCCTGCAAGAGCCTTGAGGGCGACGCGCGCTTTCAGTTTTGTCTCACGCCGGTTGCGTTGAAGACACGTGCTGCGCGAGCTGAAAAAGATCCAGGGCTTCGCGCCGGACGCGGAGGTCGAAGTAGATGAGCACCACGGCGATCTGAATGATGGGATTCACGAGAGCGGCGATGAGCAGGCCGGCGCCTTGCGAGACCGCAAGCACCACGTAGCTGGACGCAACGACACCGATCAAGAGATCGGCCAGGCCGACGAAGGCTTCCAGTGCTACGCGCGCGAAGTACCAGACCAGGATCACCAGGAACAGGATCAGGAATGTGCGCCACCATCGGCCTTCCACCAGGCGCCAGCTGCGACCCATCGCGGCGCCCAGCCCGACATTCTCGATGAACATCACGGGCAGAACCGCTATCCAGCCCACCGCGATCCACGTCCACAGCGGGAAGAGGCAGAAGAACAAGACCATCAACTCGAGGAGAAACACGTACCCGAGGATTGGGAAATAGCGCCGCAGCACCCCTGCCATCGCCTCCCAGAACGTGACGGGCCGCCCCTGGGCCGATTCGCAGACGGCGTAAAGGACCGCGCCGTAGATGAAGGGCGAAAGCGCAAGGTTGATCAGATAGCCGATGGCAAGGATGACCAGAGTCGGCATCAGGGTGTTGAAGTCAAAAGTCTGTCCGGGGTTGACCGCCTTGAACAGGCTGTTGAACAGAGAGAAGAAGCCGTAACCCTGCAGCCCGGCGGCGGGGATGGCGAGGATCAGCGAAATGCCCGCGAAGAGAAGGAAATGGCGGCGATAGATGCGAAAGGTTTCGTCGAGGACATCCCCAACCTCCAGCGGGCGCAGGCGAAGGGGTGCCGGGGCGCTCACTGTGAGCATCATTTTGCCGTGGCGCTCGCCGATTGGTGCCTGGAGTGCGCTCGAGGCGTACGCTCACGCTGGTGGGCGAGGTGGGCGGGGAATCTCGCGCCGGACGTGATCGAGTACGAGTGTTGTTCGTGGAAGACGATCCGTCGGTGGCGCAGATGTACAAGTTGAAGCTCGAGCTGGACGGCTACGACGTCGATGTCGTGTCCGACGGCGAGAGGGCTGTGGAGGCCGCGCGCACCAATGCGCCCGACATCGTCTTCCTCGACATACGGCTGCCCAAGCTCGATGGTTTCGGGGTCCTCGAGGCTCTCCGCAATGACCCGAAGACCGAGCGCCTGCCGGTGGTGATCCTGTCCAACTACAGCGAGCGGGAGCTCATCGAACGAGGCCTGCGTTTGGGTGCGCTCGACTACCTGATCAAGACGCAGACCACTCCCGCCCACCTCTCACGCGGCATGGAAGGCTGGCTGAAAGACTGAGCGCCTAGGGCTTGGCGGCGGCTCCGGTGCCTGCGGGTTCCTTGTGCCGGTGCTTGGTCGGCGTGAACTTGAGGCCGTCCTCGCCCTCGACATCGATCTGAACCGTGTCGCCGCGAGCGATCTTGCCGCGGAGCAAATGCTCGGACAGCTGGTCCTCGATCCGGCTCGTGATCACGCGCCGGAGAGGACGCGCTCCATAGATCCGGTCGTAACCCTCCTTGGCGAGCAGGTCCTTTGCGGCATCGGTCACCTCGATCGTGATCTGCTGCTCGACCAGGTGCTTACCGAGCTTCGCGAGCTGCAGGTCGACGATCTGCCGGATCTGCGCCGTCGTCAGGCTCTTGAAGACCACCACTGCATCGACCCGGTTCAGGAACTCCGGACGAAACATCCGCTTGAGCTCTTCGTCGATCTTTTCCTTGGTGTTCTTGTGTCGCCGCTCGACCTCATCGCTTTCGTCCACAACCGCCGGCTGGAAGCCAAGCGAGGTCCCTGCCTGGTTGACATCGCGGATGCCGAGGTTCGAAGTCATGATGATCACGGTGTTCGCGAAGTTGACGACCTTGCCCTTCGCGTCACTGAGCCGACCATCCTCGAGGATCTGCAACAGCATGTTGAACACTTCGGGATGTGCCTTCTCGATCTCGTCGAAGAGGATCACCGAGTAAGGGCGCCGGCGCACTGCCTCCGTGAGCTGGCCGCCCTCGTCGTAGCCGACATAGCCCGGAGGTGAACCGACCAACCGCGCGGTCGTGTGTCGCTCCATGAACTCCGACATGTCGAGCTTGATCAACGAGTCCTCTGAGTCGAAGAGGTACTCGGCAAGCGCGCGTGCGAGCTCGGTCTTTCCGATTCCCGTCGGACCGAGGAAGATGAACGATCCGATCGGGCGACGCGGATCCTTGAGGCCCGCGCGCGCGCGGCGGACCGCCTGCGAGACGGTCTTGATCGCCTCGTCCTGGCCGACCATCCTCTTGTGCAGCTCGTCTTCCATGCGCAGCAACCGCGACGTCTCTTCCTCGACCAGGCGCGAGACCGGAACCCCGGTCCATGCGGCGACGATCTGCGCGATGTCCTCCTCACTGACCTCCGGGACGGTCTCCCCGAGCTTGTCGCGCCACGCCGCTTCCTTGAGGGCGAGCTTGTCCTGCAGCTTCTTGACCTTGTCGCGAACGCTGGCCGCGGCCTCGAAGTCCTGCTTGTTGACAGACTCGTCCTGGTCAGAGCGCTGCTTCTTGATCTCCTTCTGGAGCTCCTTGAGCTCGTCAGGCGTTGTCGTCAGCTTCATGCGCACGCGCGCCGAGGCCTCATCGATCAAGTCGATGGCCTTGTCGGGGAGGGCGCGATCGCTCACGTAGCGGTCGCTCAAGACCGCGGCCGAATGAACCGCGGAGTCGGTGATCGTCACGCGGTGGTGCTTCTCGTACAGCGACTTCACGCCGTTGAGGATGTCGATCGTCTCCGCCAGCGTCGGCTGGTCGACGTACACGGGCTGGAAGCGGCGCTCGAGCGCGGCGTCCTTCTCGATGTACTTGCGGTACTCGTTGAGCGTGGTCGCGCCGATGCACTGGATCTCACCGCGCGCCAGCGCGGGCTTCAGGATGTTGGCCGCGTCGATGGCGCCTTCAGCGGCGCCGGCGCCGACCAGCGTGTGCAGCTCGTCGATGAACAGCACGACCTCGCGACTCGAGCGAATCTCGTCGAGGATCTTCTTCAGGCGCTCCTCGAACTCGCCGCGGTATTTCGTTCCGGCGACCAGAGCGCCCATGTCGAGCGTGAGCACGCGCTTGTGCTGCAGTGACTCGGGCACATTGCCGAGGTTGATCTGCTGCGCGAGGCCCTCGGCGATGGCGGTCTTGCCAACGCCCGGCTCGCCGATGAGCGCGGGGTTGTTCTTCGTGCGCCGGCTGAGAATCTGGATGACGCGTTCGATCTCGGTCTCACGCCCGATCACGGGATCGAGCTGATTCCGCCGCGCGAGCTCGGTCAGGTCGCGGCCGAACTGGTCGAGGAGCGGGGTCTTCGACGGCTTCTTCGGAGCCGGCTCGGCCTCGGTCTCGGCGCTGGAGTCGTGGAGCAGACGCTCGATCTCCGAGCGCACCTTCTCGAGGGTCGCGCCGAGGTCTTCGAGCACGTGCGCGGCGATGCCCTCTCCTTCGATGAGGAGCCCGAGCAACAGGTGCTCGGTGCCGACGTAGTTGTGACCCATCCGTCGCGCTTCTTCAAATGAGATCTCGATGACCTTCTTGACGCGCGACGTCGGGATGATCTGCTGGATGATGATCCGCTCGTTGCGACCGAGAACGGACTCGATCGTCTGGCGAACCTTGCCGATTTCGACCCCAAGGTTGTTGAGGACCTTGGCGGCCAGGCCTTCACCTTCGCGGAGCAGGCCCAGGAGCAAGTGCTCGGTACCGATATAGCTGTGGTGCGATCGTTCTGCTTCTTCTTGGGCGAGCGTCAGAACCTTCTTGGCCCGCTCAGTAAATCGTTCAAACGGATACAAGATCCTTCTTCCTCCTGGACTCCGGGTTACCTAGGTGGGGCCAGCACCTCCTCTCGATCTCTTCCTGAGATCCCTCGAGGGACCTCGCTTCTAATATAACGTCCAACTCAGCCGTCGGATTTCTTTTAGGCGGAGGCGCTATGAGACCGATTCTTGAGCGCCTCGGCACCTATCTGCCGGCCGCCATCCTGCTGGCCCTGCCGACCCTCTTTATACCCACTCTCATCGATTCATTCATCTTGCCCCGGGCGTCACTCGTGATCATCGGCGCCTGCATCGGCACGGGGTTGGCGCTCCTGCTGCCAGGAGGGCCCCGGCTGGGACGCCTTCGCCTGCCCCTGCTGGCGGCCGTCGTGGCGGCCCTCCTTGCCTTTGCGTTTTCGGTGTCATGGCCGCTGAGCCTTGCGGGGGCTTACACACGATACGAGTCCTTGCCGATACGGCTCAGTTATCTGGGCCTGCTGGCGGTGCCGGTCTGGCTCATTCGAGACGAGCGTTCGCGTGAGTGGGCGGTCGCCGCCTTCGTCTTCGGCACCTCCGTCGCGAGCATGGAAGCCATCTGGCAGGCTTCGGCTGGGGTCGCCTTTCGACCCGACGGAAACGTCGGCAACGCCAACCTCCTCGGCGCTTTGATATCGATGGCCTTTCCGCTGGCGGTCGCTCGCGGCCTCCGGCGCGATCTCTTTCTCTTCGCCTGGTGGGCCGCCGTGGCTGTAATGGCCGGCGGACTTGTCGTGTCGACCTCACGCAGCGGTGGGCTCGGAGCCTTCGCGGGCTGTCTGGCGGTGCTGGTGTTTTCGTTTCGCCGGAGGCTGTGGGTCGGGATCTCGGCTGTGGGGAGCGGCGCGGTGCTGTCGGTCGCTTTGTGGTTGATCGTCGCCGGACCTCTCAACCTCCTCAACAACGACCCGGCTCGGAGCCGGCTCCAGCTCTGGCCCGACGCTCTGCGCATGATCGCGGCCCGGCCGCTTACGGGCTGGGGCGAGGACGCGACAGGACTTGCGTTCGGTCGGTTCTTGAGCGCGGATTGGGCGCCCGGGATCACGTACGACCGCACGCACTCCGGCCTTCTCGAGATCGCGGCGACGCAGGGCATCATCGGATTCGTCGCGCTGGCCTGGGTTCTGGTGACGCTCTTCCGCGGCGTCTGGCGCCATCGATTCAGCGACTCCGTGGCGCCCCTCGGCGCGGCGTGCGTCGGTTACACGGTCTGGGTGATCTTCAACTTCGACTGGGCGCCCGCGACCGGAGCGTTCTGGCTGCTGGCGGGCGCTGCGTGGTCGGCGGTGCGCGCGGCCGAGACTGGATCTGCGGCGGCGCCTGTACCGGCTGCCGCCGAGAGCCGGCGGAGCACCGCGCGGTCGATCGCCGCGGTTGCGCTTGCGGTGGCGGCCGTCGTTTTGGGCGTGTTGCCCGTGATCGCCGACGCGAGGTATTCGCAGGGCAGGCTTGACCTTGCGGTCCCGCTCGATCCGCTCCAGCCTCGCTATCGATGGGATCTCGGTCTGAGCCTGGGAGCGTCAGGCGACCCGCGCGCGGGCGTCGCGGAATTGCAACGAGCGGCCGACTTCGGCGAAACCGAGCCTCAACTCTACGTCGATCTTGGCGATGCGCAGCGAAAGCTCGGCGACGTGACGGCGGCTCGGCGCGCCTATCAGCTGGCGCTCGTCATCGACCCGTACTTCGCGCCGGCCCGCCAGCGCCTGACCGAGATCGGCCCGTAACTCCGCACGTTTGGCACCAAACGTGCGCATGGATGCATGGGATTCCGCGCGTTTGGCACCAGCCGTGCGAAACCGCGACGGGGACGAGCCGAAACCGGCTAGGACTCGTCCCTCATGTCGTCGTACTCGTCCTGCCGGCGGTCACCACGGCTCGCGACCAGGTTCGCCGGCGGCGCCGACAGCTGCTTCAGGCTCAGCGAGATCCGCCGCCGCGCGGTGTCGATCCCGATCACCTTCACCTGCAGCGTCTCGCCAACCTTGAGCACGTCCTCGGTCCGCTCGACGTGGTCCCACGACAGCTCCGAGATGTGGAGCAATCCTTCGATCCCGACCATGATCTGGAGGAAGGCCCCGTACTTCTTGGTCTTGGTGACCTGGCCCTCGACGATCGACCCGATCGGCATCGATTGCACCAGCTTCTCCCACGGGTCCTGTTGCAGCTGCCGCAGCGAGAGCGAGATGCGGGTCTGCTCCGGGTCGAGCTTGATGACCTTGACGGTCACCTCTTCCCCGAGCTGCAGCACGTCGGTGACTTTGGACACGCGATCCCACGAGAGCTCTGAGATGTGGATGAGGCCATCCGCTCCGCCGATGTCGACGAACGCCCCATAAGAGGTGATTCCAGACACGGTCCCCTTGACGGTCGCGCCCATCTGCAGGCGGCTGAAAAGCTCCTCGCGCTTGCGTGCGCGATCTTCGTCCTCCGCCGCCTTCTGGCTGACGATCAGCCGGTTGCGCTTGCGGTTGACCTCGAGGATCTTGACGGGGATGCGCTGGCCGACCAGCGACTCGAGGCTGCCGGCGTACGCCCGCGCCACCTGGCTCGAGGGCAAGAAGCCCCGAAGCCCGAGCACGTTGACGATCAGGCCGCCCTTGTTCTGCTCGCGGACATCGGCCTCGATGACCGAACCGTCGGTCTGCTTCTCGGCGGCCACCAGCCACGTGGTCTCGGCGCGTGCACGCCGCAGGCTGAGGACGACGTTGCCTTCTTCGTTCTCGGGCTGCAGCACGTAGACCTTGATGAGGTCGCCCGGCTCGAGGCCGATCGATTCGACCTCCCCGCGCAGACCGAGCTCCTTGCTCGAGATGACCCCTTCAGCCTTGGCGCCGATGTCAACCAGCACCTCGTCGGGGTCGACGCGAACCACGATGCCATCGACGATGTCCCCGTGGTTGGGGGTCTTGAAGGCCTCCTGGTCGTAGTGGAGGTAGTCCTCCATGGTCATCGCCGCTGACGAGTCCTGGTCGGTCGCCTCCTCTTGTTCTTTCAGGACGACACCGGACTCTGTGGACAAATACGTGTACCCCCTAAGGATTATTGGTGTGGTTCTTGGTCGTCATTAACGGCCTACGCCAAACGGAGTGACATTGTACGTCAGAACTCCGACCTATCCAGGATACGGAAGCCTGAGATCGTGGTTGTCGATCAGCCGCGTTTTGCCGACCCGAACCGCCAGCACCGCCAGGCTCCCAGAAACGGAGAACGAAGCCGGATCGACGACTTCCGCATATTCGATCTGGGCAAGCGGCTCGGACTCGATCGCCTCCCGCAGGATGGAGCGCAGCCGGTCTGGATTCCGCTCTCCCCGTTCATAAGCCTCGGCGGCCTGGCCGAGCGCTCGGCTCAGGCATACCGCGGCCTGCCGCTCCGGCGGGCTGAGATAGGCGTTGCGGGAACTCAACGCCAGGCCGTCGTCCTCGCGAACCGTCGGGCAAACGCGGATCTCGACGCCGAGGTCGAGGTCCGAGGCAAGGCGCCGGACGACTGCGTCCTGCTGCGCGTCCTTCTGGCCGAAGTACGCCCTGTCGGCGGACGTCGCCGTGATCAGCTTGGTGACGACGGTCGCGACGCCTTCGAAATGCCCAGGGCGGGCCGCCCCTTCCAGCGAGTCCGCGACGCCGTGAACGATCACGCGGCTGCTCGCGCCCGGCGGGTACATGTCCGCCACCGACGGCTTGTAGACCGCATCGACTCCCGCGGCTCGAAGCATGGACAGGTCGCGCTCCGGGCTGCGCGGATACCGGGCCAGGTCCTCGCCCGGTCCGAACTGAATCGGATTCACGAACACGCTCACGACGACCCGGTCGTTCTCTCGCCGCGCCGCATCGACCAGGCTCATGTGCCCGGCATGGAGTGCGCCCATGGTCGGGACGAGCCCGATCGAAGCGCCGTCCACGTGCCAGCCGCGGGCGATGTCCCGCATGAACGCCGGCGTCGCGATCGCGATCGGCACTGAAGGTCTAGACGCCCGAGCCGTACTTGACCTCATCGAGCTTGGCCTTGGCCGGGGTCGCTGCTCCGTTGCTGGAGTACGAGTGCTCGGGGCCCGGGAACGTCCCGTCGCCGACCTCGTGGGCATACGTCTGGGCCGCGCGCGTGATCTCCTCGGCCAGGTTCGCGTAGCGCTTCACGAACTTCGGCGCCTTGCCGGTGGTCAGGCCAAGCATGTCGTGGAGCACGAGCACCTGGCCGTCCGTGCCCGGCCCCGCCCCGATGCCGATGGTCGGGATTCGGAGCGCCTTCGTCACCCGAGTGGCGAGGTCCGAGGGCACGCCTTCGAGCACGATGCTGAAGGCTCCGGCCTGCTCGAGCTCCTTGGCGTCCGACAGGATTCGCGCCGCCTGCTTGTCGCTCTTGCCCTGGACCTTGAAGCCGCCCATCTGGTGCACGAACTGCGGGGTTAGGCCGAGATGCCCCATGACGGGGATGCCCATTCCGGTCAGCCGCTGCGTCATCTCGACGACGCGACCGCCGCCCTCGAGCTTCACGGCGTGCATGCCGCCTTCCTGCATGAATCGCCCCGCGCTTGTGATCGCCTGCTCCGCAGAGGCGTGATACGACATGAAGGGCATGTCGCCGACGAGCAGCGCCTGGTGCGCGCCTCGTGCGACCGCCTTGGCGTGGTGGATCATCTCGTCCATCGTCACCGGCAGGGTGGTCGGGTAGCCGAGCATCACCATGCCGAGGCTGTCGCCCACCAGAAGGACGGGTATGCCGGCTTCGTCGAGGATCTTTGCGCTGAGGTAGTCGTAGGCCGTGAGCATGGCAAAGCGCTGGCCTTCTTCCTTGAACCGCTGGACATCCAGAACGGTCGTCATCCCTGACGTCTCCTTCGGGTCGCTGCCACATCTCGGGTCAGCGCCCTCTTCACGCGCCGAGCCCCGGCGGGTTCCAGCCCCGCTTCGGTCGCAAGCTCGAGCGCGATCTGGCCGAGCATACGATAAAGGTCCGCGGCCGGCCCACCAGCCAGCCCTTCCATGTGGCGCGCGACCGTGTCGACATCGCCTCGCCTGATTGGCCCCGTCAGGGCTTGGGTGGGACCGAGCCTCGCCACCTCCGCGAGCGCCCCTTGCATGAGCGGAACCAGTCCCGCGACTGCGTCGCGTTCACTCCAGCCGATCGTCTCCAGCAGGTCGACCGCCAGTCCGGCGAGGGCGACCAGATAGTTGGAGGCAAACACCGCCGCCGCGTGGTAGATGACGCGCTCATCCTCGGCGACGCTTCGCGGTTTGGCGCCCAGGTCTCGGGCGAGCCGCTCGAGCCGGCGCCTGAGCGGCGCAGTGCTGGCGTCGATGCCGACCAGGCTGCCTTGAAACGCCTCAGGCGCTCGCGGCTTGGGGAACGACTGCAGCGGATGGAACGAGCCGACGGAGTGTTGCACACGCAGCGGGCTGAGAACGCCCAGGCCCAACGCCCCGCTGCAATGGACGAACGCCGAGCTCGGCGGCACTCCATCAGCCTTGGCGATACCTCGAGCGACCGTCGCGATCGCGCCATCCGGAACCGTCAGAAAGGCGATCGCATCCGGACGAGAGCGAAGACTGCGGACCAGCGAGGGCACGCCCCCTCGCGCCTGAACCAACCGCACCCGATGACCGGCGCGCCGCCATGCGCGCGCCAGGCTCCAGCCGAGGTTGCCCCGGCCTACGACGATGAGATCCGTCGGGTGCCTTACGAGGCTGAAGCGCCAGCGGACGCGGCCACGCTCGGCTCGTCCTCGCGCGCGAGGATCTCATCGAGCTGCTTGGAGTCGAGCGTCTCTACGACCTTCAGCTGCTCGACCACCGCGTCCATCTTGTGCCGCTGCGCGGTCAGGATGACCTTCGCGGTCTGGTATCCGTGATTGACGATGCTGCGGATCTCCTCGTCGATGACCGCGGCCACCTCTTCGGAGTAGTTGCGCTGCTCGCCCAGGTCGCGCCCGAGGAACACCAGCTCTTCTTTGTGTCCCATCGTCACCGTGCCGAGCTTCTCGCTCATGCCCCACTGCGTGACCATGCGACGCGCGATCTGCGTCACCTTCTGGATGTCGTTCTCGGCGCCCGATGTCACGTCGCCGAAGACGATCTCCTCCGCCACGCGCCCGCCCATAGCGGCGGCGACGTTGTCCAGCAGCTCGGCCTTGCTCGTCAGGTAGCGGTCCTCGGTCGGCAGGTACCACGTGACGCCGAGAGCCTGCCCGCGGGAGATGATCGAGACCTTGTGCACGGGGTCGCACTTCGGCAGCGCCTTGGCGACCAGCGCGTGCCCGACCTCGTGATAGGCGACTATCTCCTTCTCGTGCTCGGAGAGGCGCCGGCTCTTCTTCTCAGGGCCCGCGACAACGCGCTCAATCCCTTCCTCGAGCTCGCCCATGCCGATCACCTTCTTGTTGCCTCGCGCGGCGAGGATGGCGGCCTCGTTGATGAGGTTGGCCAGGTCGGCGCCGCTGAATCCGGGCGTCTGGCGCGCCAGCACCTCCAGGTCGACCGTCGAGTCGAGCGGCTTGTTGCGCGCGTGCACGTCGAGGATGGAACGCCGGCCCTTGATGTCGGGCCGGTCGAGCGTCACGTGGCGGTCGAAGCGGCCGGGCCGCAGCAATGCCGGGTCGAGGACGTCCGGGCGGTTGGTCGCCGCGATGATGATCACGTGAGTGTTGGTGTCGAAGCCGTCCATCTCGACCAGCAGCTGGTTTAGGGTCTGCTCCCGCTCGTCGTGGCCGCCGCCGAGGCCGGCGCCGCGCTGGCGGCCGACCGCATCGATCTCGTCCACGAAGACGATGCACGGTGAGTTCTTCTTCGCCTGGTCGAACAGGTCGCGCACGCGGCTCGCGCCGACACCGACGAACATCTCCACGAACTCGGAGCCCGAGATCGAGAAGAACGGCACGCCCGCCTCACCCGCGACCGCCTTGCTCAGAAGCGTCTTGCCAGTGCCCGGAGGGCCCACGAGCAGCACGCCCTTGGGGATGCGCGCGCCGAGCGCGACGAACTTCTCGGGATATTTGAGGAACTCGACTATCTCGGTCAGCTCCTGTTTGGCTTCGTCCACCCCCGCGACATCGGCGAAAGTGATCGCCGGCTTGTCACCCGCGACCATGCGAGCGCGCGAGCGTCCAAACGAGATCGCCTGGTTGTTGCCGCTCTGAGTCTGGCGCAGCACCCACCACATGAAAGCGGCGATCAGGACGACCAGGATGATGTTCGGGACCAAAACGCTCAGCAGGTAGTTGGCGCTGTTGGCCGGCTGGAGCTTGACGATCACCGGCGTGCCGTCGGTCGTCTTGTCGGCGGCCAGCGTGTCTGTGAATGCGCAGCCCGCGCCGGTGGCGCAGTCCGGCAGAGTGACGTTGTGATGGACGCCATCGGTGCCGATGGCGATGCCATCGGTTCCCTTGATGTCGACTTCTTTGACCGTGCCGTTGGCGGCGTTGTTCATGAGGGTCGAGAACGCCCACTCGCTCGAGCTCTGATTGCCCTGGAACGACTGCCATGTGAACCAGAGGACCAGGCCCAGTACGACCACAAGTGCGAAATAGAACAGGCTGGAGCGGGGGAAGCGGCTCAAGTGGGCACTCCTGGAAGGCTGTTACGCGATTCTACTTTAGCTGGGATACCACTGACTGTTACGTGCAACGCAAGCTCGCCCGCGCGTGCGGCCATCTCTTCTGAGACCGCGATCCCGGGCACGACGGCGAGCGAGTCGCCCGCGAAAACCAGCGGCCACGCGTCGCGGTCTTCACGCGGGACCCGCGCATCGACGAAGATGTCCTGCAGCTTGCGCGTGCCGCGACCGCCGAGAGGGCGCATCGTGAGCCCCGGCCGGCGGTGACCGAGGTGCAGCTCGAGCTCGGGCCTCAGGTGCGCCGCGCCGGCGTCACCACAGCCGTTGCACGTGAAAACATCGAGTCGAGGCGCCGGCGTCTGTTCTTTTTCGCGGGGCACGACCTGCATGGCTTCCCCCACGATACGTAAGCGCAGTCCGCCGGGTAGGTCCAGCCCCCGACCTCCGCGTCCAGGCTCGGCCAATCTGAGCATCGCCATGAGGTGCGCTCGCGATAAGGCGGGCTGGACGCCGCCGGCTCGCGCGTAGAGCTGCCTCATGAGCTCGACCGCGACCGGCGCCGGTGCCGCGGCGACGGCTGCGCGGGTGGTCGAGTCGCCATCGAGCGTCCTGCCCGCGGTCTCGGACACGGTTTCGTGGAGCGCGGCCGCGCGGGCGGCTGCGCCGTGGAAGCGCCGCACGATTCCAGGACGGTCGCGCTCCAGCGCGGGAAGGATGTCGCGCCGCACCTTCACCCGCGCATATTCCGTGTTGCTGTTCGCGGGGTCCTCGAGCGGCTGTACGCCACGCCGGCCCAGGTAGTCCATCACGTCGCTCCGCCAGACCGACAACAGGGGTCGCACGAACACGCCGCGCCGCGCCGGCATGCCCCGAAGGCCGGCCAATCCACAACCGCGCAGCAGATGGAGCACGACGCCTTCGACCACGTCGTCGGCCGTGTGCGCGATGCCAACCACGTCCGCGCCCGCCCGCAGGCGCGCACGCTCGAGAAACTCGTATCGGAGCGTGCGCGCGCCCGCCTGTACCGAGCCGCGGGGAAGGGGGCTCTCCCTGCGCTCGATCAGCAATTCGACGCCAAGGCGCCGGCACAGGTCGCCCACGTGCTCGGCCACCTGGCCCGAGGCCTGCTGCAGCGCGTGGTCATAGTGCGCGGCGACCACGTCGTGGCCCTCCTCACGGAGCGCGAGCAGCAGCGCCGTGCTGTCAGGCCCGCCCGACAGGGCGACCAGCACACGATCCGCCGGCGCGATCAGGCCCGATTCGCGGAGCCCAAGCAGCAGCGGGTGGGAAATGGACGCTGTGTGCGGGGAAGGCATGGTGGTGCCGGGTGGACTCGAACCACCGACAACGCGATTATGAGTCGCGCGCTCTACCGCCTGAGCTACGGCACCCCGGCGCCGGGAGTAAAGCCTACGTAGAAGCCAGCGCTCTTGCTTTGAGCTTCGCCTTCTTCCGGCGGTGCTTCGCGATCGCGACACGCTTTCTCTTGTTCAACGGATCTCCTCGAAATGACCCGAAGCCGGGGATGCGGCTTCGTGGCTGGACTGCGAAGTTGGTGCCGCAGAATATACCCGGCCTTGAGCAGCCCGCCGACGCAGTATTCCGACAGGCCGCCCGCGATCTGGGTCGTCGTGATCGCGGTCTTCGCCCTCTGCATCTTCGCCAGCGCCTTCCTGCTGTTCCTGGTCGAGCCCATGGTGGCAAAGATGGTGCTGCCCGTCGTCGGCGGCACCCCGGCCGTGTGGACGACGTCCGTGCTCTTCTTCCAGACCGTCCTGTTGGTCGGATATGGCTACTCCCACTGGCTGGCGATCCGGCTGCGGTGGCGCTGGCAGGCGGTCCTCCACGGGCTGGTTCTGCTGCTGCCGATCACCGTGCTGCCGATTCACCTCATCCCAGGCTGGAACCCGCCTACGTCCGGCAGCCCGGTCGGGTACCTGGTGGTGCTGCTTTCGGCCATGGTCGGGCTCCCATTCTTCGTGGTCTCCACCACTTCACCGCTGGTGCAGCACTGGTTCTCGCGCACCGGCCACCCAAATGCCGCCGACCCGTATTTCCTCTATCGCGCCAGCAACCTTGGAAGCGCGCTCGGCTTGCTGTCATATCCGTCTCTGATCGAACCGCACCTGGGCCTTCACGCCCAGTCGCAGGCATGGGTCGGTGGTTATGTGGCGTTCCTCGCGCTGGTCGCGATCTGTCTCGCATTGGTGGCGTGGGCGCGATCGCGGGCCGGTGAGATGCCCCTGCCGCGGCCGATCGCGGGGGCAAGCGCGGACAGCGTGGAGGACAAGCCCATCACACCGATTGATTGGTCGCGACGCCTGAGGTGGGTGCTGCTGGCGGCCGTGCCGTCGACATGGATGCTGGCGGTCACCTCGTACTTCACCACCGCCATCCGGCCCCTCCCGCTGCTGTGGGTCATACCGCTGGCGCTCTACCTCTTCTCGTTCGCCATCGTCTTCGCGCGACGGCCGTTGGTTTCGCGCCGCTTGCTCAACCGCATCTTTCCTTTTTATGCGTTGCCGGTTCTGGGCCTGATCCTACTCGGCGGAGGAGGACCCTTCTGGGCCCTCGCACTGCTGCATTTCGGCGCGTTCTTCCTCGCCGCGCTCCTGTGCCATGGCGAGCTGGCGGCGGACCGCCCGAACGCGAGACATCTCACGGAGTTCTACTGGTGGCTCGCGGTCGGTGGCGCGACGGGTGGTTTGCTCACGGCCGTCGTCGCGCCGGTGGTCTTCAACGACTTCTACGAGTACCCGATCGCGATCATTGGCGCAGCACTCCTCAGGCCTGCGCTCATCAAGAGCGACGACCGCCGATCGCGCCAATACGACGTGGCGCTGCCCGCCGGCCTGGCTGCCGTGCTTCTGGTCAGCGTCGGGCTGATGTCCGTCTCGGGTGCGCTGGCGGCGCTGGACCGCGTCGTCCTGACCAGCGCCGCAACTGGAGCCGACCTGGTCCGGGTTCTGATCGTTTTCGCCGTTCCCGCAGTGGTTTCAGCCGCCTTCTCATGGCGGCCGGTGCGCTTCGGTCTGACCACGACGTCGATGCTGCTGCTCAGCCTCCTCCCCATCGGCTCGCAGCCGGCGATCTTCCAGCAGCGCGATTTCTTTGGCGTGCACAAAGTCGTGACGGACCCTGGGGCGACACGCCATGAGCTCGTCGACGGCGGGGTCATTCACGGCATCCAGCTCACTGATCCCGCGGTTCGCGACGTCCCGGCCTCCTATTACTACGGCACCGGTCCGGTCGGCGACTTTTTCCATGCGGAGCAGCCCGTGGATGCGTCCTGGAACATCGGAGTCATCGGGCTCGGCGCGGGCGCGATGGCCTGCTACGCACAGCCGCAACAGAGATGGACGTATTACGAGATCGACCCGGTCGTGATCGGCATTGCGCGCAACCCGGCCCTGTTCACGTTTCTGCGCGACTGCACGCCGACGGCCGACATCGTTCCCGGCGATGCGCGCCTCACCATCGCGAAAGCCGCTGCCCACAGCTACGACCTCATCGTCATCGACGCGTTCGGTGGCGACGCGATTCCCGTCCATCTGCTCACACGCGAAGCGGTGCAGCTCTACATGTCCAAGCTTCGGCCGGGTGGCGTGCTGCTGTTCAACGTCTCGAACAAGTACGTCGACGTCGCCACCGTGCTGGCGGGCGTGGCGGCGTCGCTGTCCCTCACGGCTTACGCGCGCACCGATGTGCAGGTGTCGCCCGCTGAGGCTGCTTCAGGCAAGTTCCAATCGGCGTGGCTGGTGATGGGTGCGGACCCCGGCAACCTGGGCGACATTCCGAATCGGCCGGGATGGGGGGCACTACACGCAGACCCGCACTTCCCGGTGTGGACCGACGACTTCTCGGACGTGCTCGCGGTCACGAGGCTGGGCTGAGTCCTAGGCCTTCGCGGTTGCGCAGTTCCAACCCATGTTGGCGGTGAACGCGTTGTTTGCCCATGTGAGTGTCCCGGTGAAGGTCCCATTGAAGTTGTAGCGTCGCGAGCCGTCGACCGTCAGTTGCGCCGCGCACGGCCCACTCACGGCGACGATGCCAGGCTGGGTCTCGACCACCAGGCTCATGGTCGGGGTGGGATCGCTCGCCAATGACAAGTAGTAGTTGTTGAAATCGATCTCGGGGTATCCGGGATACACGAGGTAGTAAGTCGTGTACGCCTTAACTGGAGCTGGATAAATGTGGTCAAAGCAATTGGTGTATTTGGCGGCATCACAATTGGCGAAGCCGGCTTTGACTGCAGTCACCGCCGCCGAAACCGCCGAGGCGCTCAATTTGCCGTCGAACTTCGCACTCGGGCTGGTGGACGTGCCGTCGACTACCTGAGAGGAAGCGTCGTACAGGAATGTCTTCTCCATCATCACGTTGTGAAATCCCTGGATGGCCTCGATTGCGCTCGTCGCGCCTGATGGCAAAGTGAGGCCGTCCAACGAAATCGCTCCTCCCTGGAGGGGCAATGCGACTCTGATCGTGACGTAAGGGATCTCCACCCGCCACGAGTGGTACAGGGCATAGTGCACGCGGGCTGGGTCCTTGCGCACCTTGTAGTCGGCAGCGCGCTGGGCGCCGTTCCAGGTCATCGTCACCGCGACGAAGCTGCTCGAGTCGTCATTGACGTGAATCGACTTGACCTTGACATCCTTGACATCCAGGTTCTGCGGCACCGCCATCATGGCGCGAAGTGCGCTTTCGCCGAACAGGTCCTCGAACGAGCCGTCGCCGCGAAGGAAGGTGGCGCCGGCCATCATCCTGGTGACATCGCCCTTCTTCTGAGCGGCGAAGTAGTCGATCACTGCTCGTTCAGGGCTATAGGTGCTGGAAAGCGAGGCGTTCGCGAAGTACCCACCGGTTCCAGCTCCACCCAGAACCAGCGCCGCGACCAAGACCAGGATGAGAAGACGGGCGCGCCCTCGCCGCCTGGGTGAAGGCGATGTCGCGGTCGGCTCGGCAGCTGGCGGCGCGGATGGCGGCGCGGGATAGTCTGTGGCCGTTGTGCTGGCGCCTGTTTGATCCGGTTCCATGACCACACCCTGGGCCACGGAGGCTGGCGTGTCGTCAGTACCCGTACTGAACTTTTACGGCCCCGAAAAAGGGGAGGGCCCCTCGAAGGGCCCTCCCTCGCCGTGCTGATCCCCCGGGATCAGTGCCGGCCGCTACGTGGTCCCGCGCTCGTCGCGATCGGTCCGATGGCTCCGTTCGCGTTGCCCGCGGCATCGCCCTCGCCATTGTCCTGAGGCTTCGGGATCGCCCTCTCGTCGGAGGGGACGCAGAGCAGCTCAGAGATGATGACCCTGAGCGTCTGCGTGCCAAATTGATCCCGGGTTTGCACGACCATGTCCCTCATCCGCTTGTGGGGCTGGACGCTATAGCAGACCAGGTGTGCGGGTCCGGGCACGGGACCGATTTTCTCGTCATTCTTCTGGGCCGGGTTGCAAAGGAGAACGGGATGCCCGACCGTTACTCTCTCGGTGCCGAACTGGTCCTTGATGGTGACGACCTGGGTGGGCTTCGGCGCCCTTCCCTCGACCTTGTAGCACTCGAAGTTGTTGAGCGTGATGGGAACTGGTCCCGGCACCTGGCCTGCCGCAGCTTTGGAGGCGGGCTCAGCCAGGATGGCCGGGTCCTTGACGGTGAGGGTCTCAGTCCCGAACTGGTTCTTGACCAGGGCGAACCGGTCCTTTGATTCCGACAGGCTATCGATCTGGTAGCCGACCAGGTGAGCTGTTGGCGTCACGATTCCGGACCCATTCTTGTCGGCGGGATTGCAGAGAAGAGTCGGCTTCCCTACGGTGACCCGGGCGGACCCGAACTCGTCGGTCAGAGTCACGATCCGCCTTCCGTTCACGAGGTCGGTGTCCTCACTGTCCTCGTGGCCGCCGCCTCGCGTCTGGACGGAGTAGCACTTGAAATGGTCGAGCGCGGCGAGTATCCAGATCTTCGCCGCCGTGTCCTTGACGGTGGGACTTGCGGACGCCGTGATGGCGTCGGTACCGAAGTTGGTTCCCGTGTAAGTGAACGTTGCCTGCCCGCTGGCGTTGGTCACCGCCGACCCGCCGGCGCTGTTCGCTCCGGTGACCGTGAAGGTGACGATTGCGCCCGGAACCGGGTTGCCGAAGGCGTCCCTAACAGTTGCCGTCACCGTGTGACTGGTGCCGACCGTGTTGGTCGCCGTCTTGGGCGTGAGTACGAGGGTCGCGGGCGCGGCGGCAGTCCAGGTCTTGCTCGCCGTATCGCTCGGGTTGGTGCCGCCGGCTGCGGTCGCCGTGATGGTGTCGGTGCCCGACTTGGTGCCGGTGTAGCAGAACTTCGCCTGGCCGGTATTGTCTGTGACCGCAACCCCAGCGGCCGTGTTCGCGCCTGTAGCTGAGAAGGTGACGGTCACATTCGGCAACGGCTTACCGGATGCGTCGGTGACCAAGGCAATGACGCAGTGTTGAGTTCCAACCGTGTTCGTGGCGGTTTTCGGGCTGAGGGTCAGGTTCGCGGCCGGCGGGAGCGTCCAGGTCTTAGTCGCCGGGTTGCTCGTGTGCATGTTGCCGAGCACGTCGACGAAGCTGGCCACCCAGGTGTCGACCCCGGCAACCGCGCTGGTGTATGTGACGCTGGCGTGGCCCGAGGCATCGGTCACGCTCATGTCGGTGCCTGTGTGCGCGGCCTGGTTGGGGCCGCTGGTGATCTTGAAGGTCACGTTGACGCCCGGCTGCGGCGCACTGGCGTTATCTGCAACGGTCGCGGTCAGGGTGTGCGGATTGTCGATGACGTTGCTGGCGCTGACCGGCGCCAACGTGACGCTCAGCTGCTGGCCGAAGCCCTGCAGGTTCACAAAGTGCGGGCCGCCGGCGTCATCGTTGACCTGTATGTCGGCGGTGCGAAGACCCGTGGTCGTCGGCCGGAATCGAGTGGCGAGGGTGCAGGACGAGCTCGACACCGGATGAATCGTCTTGAAGGCGCAGTTGCTGCCCATGTCCTGGAAGTCACCCGGATTGCTCCCGCCGTAGCTCACGCCGAAGATGTGGAGATCGGCTGTGCCCGGGTTCGTGACGGTCACCGTCTGGGTCCCTGACGAAGCGCCGACCAAGACCTTTCCGAAGTTGAGGGAGCTGGGGCTCAGGCTGATCGAGGGGCTCGAGCTCGTGGTGCAGCCGCCGGCGTTGTTGCTCCAGAGCGGCTGGACGGCGAAAAAGCTGGAGCCGATCCTGACGTTGTCGAGCATCGTCCATGCGCACTTGTCGCCGGTCTCGCCGGTAAGCCCGTCGTTGTCCATCCAGCCACCGAAAAGTGGCGGGCTGAACACCGGATCCATGAACGCGTCGGTGACCACCTCTGCGTACTCGTGTCCGGCCACGATGCTGAAGCCGTCCAGGAGGCCATGGCCGAAGCCGTCGTTGGTGCCGTTGACGCTGTTGGCGCCGCAGTTGTTGGGCGCGTCGAGCTGGTACGGGATTGTCGTGAAGGCTACCCCAGGGCTGAACGGAAAGGGAAACCAGGAGTGCCAGGCGCAGGCCGGTCCGCCCTTGGCCACGAACTGTGTATCGCCGTGACCAGGCGGCAGGAAGACCATGAAGTCCGCGTCGGAGTCATTGTTCAAGGCGCCCAGGGCCGCGGCTCGGAGCCGGTTGGCCGCCAATCCCATGTCGATGGCGTTGGGGGTGCCCGGTACACCGTTCGTATCGATGAACGCCCCCTGGAACTGGCCTGCGGGGTTGCCGATAAAGTGAGCGCCGGCCACGGTGCTGCAGAAGAAAGTGTTGCGCGGCACGTTGTCGCAGTACTGGGTGTTGACACCCGCCCAGGAAGATCCGCCGACCCCGCCGAAGTAGGTCAGGACGTAGTTGATCACCTGGGTATTGGTGGCGCCACCTGAGTTGAACCCGCTCTGCCATTCGGTTCCCCAGAAGGAGATCCAGACCTTTGGGTTCTTCTGGACCGTGTTCCCGCCGTGGAACCACATGTTTCCGGTTGGCGCGAATACGGCGCGTTTGGCGGCAGTCGCCTGAGATGTCGGCATGATCACGGGCGGCACCGGCTGGACGTCCCCTCGGGTAGCGCCGTTGATCGTAGGTAAGCCTGGATCCGGCGCGGGCTGACTCTGGGCCAAGCTGGCCGGACCTCCCGTCTGCGCCGCTGCCGGTGTTGGTACGGCAAACATCCAGACGAGCAACCCGAAGCAAGCGATGCGTGCCCGCAACATGACGACTCCCTCCTCCCAAGCCATGCGCACGGCCTGTGCGCACTGACCTGCCAACGCCGGCCCCGAGGGCGATGCTAACAGCCCTAGGGCTGCTGTCAAGTGGGTTTGTCAAGTCAACCTTGGGATGTCAAGTCGGCGGCGCGGACGCGAGACTTCAGCCGGTCTTGACGGTGGTCTGAGCGTCCAGCGATGTAGGACCACCAATGGCGGGACCCCCAACGTAATGCGCCTGCACAGCGAGAGCGCCGACCGGCAGGCGATCCAGCGGGACTGAGACCAGGGTGAAGATCGGCGCCGGCTGCGCGCCGGCCCCCGCCGGGCAGTCGACATTGCGCAAGTCCACCTGGAGCATGAGGACGCCTCCAGACTTCAGGATCGCGCCGGCGATCTGCCCGCGCGTACATCCGGCTGGAATGTAGACCGCGACCAGGAGTGTCCCAGAGGCCGGGTTGGCATCCGCCCAGCACAGTGCCGCTGCATCGGCCTGGCAGTCAGGAGGGTCGGCCGCCGCCAGCTGGCTCTTGAGCTCGGACAGCGTGAGTGCGGCAAACACCTGTGGAGGTCGGGCTCGAGGGCCGTTCTGGGAGACGACGGTGAAGGGCACTGCGTTGTCGCCTGGGCCCAATGATGGGCTCGGTAATGAGCCGTCGCCGGCTCCCGAGCTTACGCATGACAGCAGGATGACGGTCAGGAGAGGCAGCCAGAGGCTGCGTCCGGGTGAGCCGGTCATGATTCCTCCTACGAGTCAAACGCGCCAGGACCGCTGGCGTAACGACCCGAGCCGGGTCAAGAGTAGTCCTCTCGCTTGACAACGAGAAAGGGCGCCGCGGTGGCGCCCTCTTGTGTTCGAAATCATGGTTGCGGAGGTCGGATTCGAACCGACGACCTTCGGGTTATGAGACTCGCGGCGCCTGTCCGTGACCGTCCCCGCGCATCCCGGATAATGTTGCGCGAATTCAGAGGGTCCCGTCGCGGTCCTGTCTCGCGTCCTGTCTGATCCGACTCCCTCCCTGGGCATCCGTGAGCATTCCTGTGGGCGTTCGCCAGCTGGGCCTGGACTACGTCGAGCTGGCTGAGCGGGAAGCGTGGGTCGGGGTTGCCCAGTCCTCAGCTGCTAGTTGCGGACCGGCGCGGCGAGGGCCTTCTCACGCCTGCGCAACACCTCGAGCTTGGTCGGTTGGGCTCCTCAGGTCCTGGCGCTCGAGGTCGGCGGCGCCGCCTGCGCGGATCGGATGGTGGTCGAAGGGGGTCCGATCCAGCGAGCAGGTTCTGCCGGAAACTATCCGGCTGCCGGGGGCAATTGTTGTGGTGGCGGTGGGGCTGGCGCGTCCATCACGCCGGCGTGAAACGGCACCGATGCCGCGTGCGTGCCGTCGATCAAGATGTCGAATGCGTAGGCCCCAACTTGGGGGACGAGTACACCGTGCAGGCCGAGGGGCAGATTAACAGTTACCTCCTCGTTCGCCTTCAGCTTACTGAGCACGTCCGGAGGTACCTGGAATTGCGCGTCCACCTTAGCAATCATCTGCCCATCCTCCCCAGCCAAGATCACCTCCATGGTGTGGAGTCGGCCTACCTCGGTGCGATGAAGCAAGACGCGAAGAGCGAGCGCGGCTGCCAGCGGGGCAGGGAATTGGGTCCGGTTGATGCGGGTGATGCCACCGCCGAGAATATGTAGTAGATCCTCGCGCACGGTAACGGCGTCACAGAGCAGCGCTGTATCTATTCGCACGAAGACGGGATCAAGCGGCCGAGCCGGCTGTTATCCGGATGTCGGCCCGAACCGTCTCAGCGATCGATGCTGGCGCCCCGGTGGGCACCACGGTCTCTCCGACGTTCAGACCCACAGCGAATGCGCCGGATCTCGCAGCACTCCCCGTCACGGCTGTGGTGTTGTTGGCGACGACGAGGCCAGGAGGGGAATTGACCAAGTCAGTAATGCTCAACTGGGATTCATCGACATCGAGGTGAAATGCGATCCCTTCGTGGGCAAGCTGGACGGCCTCTGCCAACGACCCCGCATACGCGATGTAGTCGGGTGCTTCCGGTGAGGTTGCGACCCAGCCAGGGCCTTCGGGCCGATAGATGACATTTACATTGCGCATGTCCTCGATTCCTCTCCTTGTCAGAGTAGCTCGAATCCGTCAGATTCCGTCAGGCCAACCCGCTTCGTTAGGACTTCCTTGACCACTCCCCCAGGGAGAGTTTCACGGTCGTGCCAAGAGAACGTGAACGAGGGGTACCCCGACGCCGAAGTTAGCTTGCGATGGGACCCCTTCTGCCGGGCAATTTCGTAGTTGAGTGGAGCTCGCATCAGAACTGCGAGCAAGCGGGTAGCTCTGAGAGACGGAAACTGCACACCGGCTCGCGGCGATGCTAAGGGCGGTCGGTCGAACAGTGGTTCGGAGCGGGCAAGCACCAGCCGTGAGGATTCCGTGAGCATTCGGCGCCCGACGACAAAAACCCGGACCACCGATGAGGTGTTTGAGTTCGAAATGGTTGGTTGCGGAGGTCGGATTCGAACCGACGACCTTCGGGTTATGAGCCCGACGAGCTGCCGCTGCTCCACTCCGCGATTGAATTATACCCCCGGCTCAAGTACCTCTTAACCGGCCCCTCAGTGCGCC
>Ga0207684_10000232_pt1 | contig 84483 bp, 149 predicted proteins | sample KBSK5501metaG_FD_184342 | JGI IMG/M metagenome (GOLD analysis project Ga0207684, IMG submission 184342) | Corn, switchgrass and miscanthus rhizosphere microbial communities from Kellogg Biological Station, Michigan, USA - KBS K5-50-1 metaG... | ecosystem: Host-associated > Plants > Roots >...
GCCCTCCGATGGCGTAGTGCTGGAAAATGCCTTTGCAGAAACGTTGCTGTTTACTTGCACTGATGATTCCTACGATGGTAATGCGACTGCCGGGCAGGAACCGTTCATCGCAACCGGAACGGGCAGTCAGGGCGATCTGTTCGCGTTCAACTGGCCGCTCGGCTCCAACGCACGGGCCAATGTTACGGTCATTGATGGAACAAAAAACAACTCAGCGAACAACCTGCTGACCAATTCAGGATTCGATACATTCTCTGGCAATGTCCCATCGAACTGGGAATTGACCCTCGGGACAGCGGGAACGAATGTCTCGCAGGAAACGGGGCTAGTCTTTGGTAGTGGCAGTGCTTTGAAGTTGACGGGAGATGGCTCCGGGACGCTGACAACGCTGCGACAGAAGTTCAACGATTCTTCAGTCGGAACTGCTGGTGCTTTTGATGCATTGACGCAGGGCGGATTCAATATCTGGCTGCGGCGGGATGGTGTGGTCGCTGGTGCGGGGCAGTTGACAGTTGAATTGGTAGACGCTTCCGGTGCCGTGGTCAAAGACGCAGCTGGAAACAACAATGCGTTCACGATTGATCTAACAGCCTTGACGACGCAGTACGCCGCTTATAGTGGGGCGTTCCGCACTCCGCTGGTAATGCCGTCTGCTCTCTATCTCAATTTGCGCTTGAGCGTTGCCTTGACCAATGGTCGCAGTGTTTATCTGGATCGTGGCGGGCTGGGACTGATGACGCAGGTAGGCATCGGTGAGCCCTACGTTGCGGTATTCGGTGGCTCTGTGCCGTTCGCAGCTGGAGATTATGCGACAGCAGTCATCACCAATTCACGCGGCGCTGCTGGATCGTTGAGTACCTTCCAGACGCTATGGTGGCAGTTGTTCGCAGACGCTCGGGCGAATGAATTGCTGTTGCCATCATCAGCAACACCATCTATCCCGGACACGCTAATCACGTCGTAACATGGCAACAGAGCCCACCTACCTCTTGACGTTCGCCAATGTACCTTTCGTTGCCGATCAAGCGCAGCGCATTGGGCGGGAATCCCCCAACAAAAACACACGCAAGTATCGCACCGACGGCGATCCGCTAGAAGAACTGGAACGGGTTGCGCCGACGTCTTACGCACGCGATTACGTTTACCCCGGTGTTGATCCAACTCCAGAAGCGAATTGCCTGCCTGACAGCGGTCGCGCTGATCCGCCGTCTACCTGTCCTTACTATGGTGAGTGGTACTACCCGCCCGGCGCCAGGAGATGGTCTGTCTTTCGTGGGCTGGCAACGTCGTCCGAAGTACAGGAGATGCTATCGGCGACCAGCGGTAATTCGCCGTCGGCATTCACCATGAAGGTATTCCCTCCTGAACTGGGTGAGGGACTGACTGAAGCGGATTACACGTTGTCGTCGAGTATGTACATGCTCCCGCCGCGCCCATTGGCGGAACATGGTGGAGACGAACCAGCAGACGGTCTGTTTGTGGTGACGTTGGTCGACGAACGGTACTGGTGGCAGGATACCCCAGTCACGCTGAACATCACCGCTACGACGACGTGGGCCAGTCTGGTCAGTACGATTGCGACGGCGTTGAACGCGCCCATCACCATCTCGGGAACGGTCGCAGCCGCTTACCTGACGCCAGAAGCCGATTCGCAGCTATGGTCATTTGCTGGGGATGCTGCGCAGTTACTGGATGCCATCGCCGCGAACATCGGCCGCGTAGTGGTACGCAAACTCAACGGCACTTACACGCTGGAAACAGCAACGGTTTCTTCGGGGCTGGTTAACAGCAATCGCGGGCTGGCGTCTTCCGTTGTTCGTGCAGCAGGTGGCAGTTTCTTCGACAACTCTACCAAGATGTTGTCGGGCGATTTGCGTCCTGCTCGCAATGCGGTGATCCCGGCCAACGTTGTCGTTGCGTTCCCCAAGTACGTCACGGCTGATCCCATTCCGCACTTTCTGAATCCGCGCTATGCCAGCCCGCGGCCATCCGCGCAGTATGAAGGCGGATTGGCAGACGTTCACAAAATTACCGTCAGCATCGGCTCGCTCAGTACGTTGATTAATGGGCTGTCCGGCGTTGCTATTGGGCAGCATGTCATTCATGACACGGCCAAGGCAACCTATGCGACGGAAACGGCTGCTACCGGCAGTCCGACAAATCTGAGTATGCTGCAATCCCTGGCAGAACAAGTTGCTACGGACTACTACGACTGGAAGATGGCGCAGGGGCTGGATGAAACCTATCCCGGTACGTTCGCCTGGGAACCGGAAGGTTTTCATGACATTATCTGGACCTATTCCGACAAACGGCAAGGCGGCTTTACTCGCGTTGTCCGGGCCGGCTGGAATGACCCGCCGCAGCATCTCCAGCACAGTTCAGGTGCGGTCAAGGGCGTCGGTGGTTATTCCGTTGCCCAGACGATTCGTGATAGTGCCGCCGCCGTTGTATCAACCACGTTGACTGCCGGAGTGGATGCCACGGCATTGTCTTTCACGGTGGCCGACGTCAATCATTTGCCCACACGCAACCGCTGGAAAGGACAGGTTGGTAACGAGATCATCCTGTTTGAGGGAACGGCCGGCTCATCGACATTGACTGCGGTGCAACGCGGTGCTGATGGTACGACAGCGGCTGCACATGCGAGCGGAACGCTGACATGGTCCGTTCCCGATACGACGTATGGCGTCAACCTTGTTACGTTCGAGCAGGGGATGTTTGCGTTCCCTTCTGATTTCAAGGCAGGAGGTATTCAGGGCGTTACCATCGTTCCACAAACGCAAACAGTGATGGCGACGTCCGCTACTGCGCAGACTGTAGGATCACTGAGTGTTTTTCCCGGTAGAGTTATCCGCTATGACGAGAACAACAATGGAACGCTGGGCGAAGCAATCTGGCTCGTTGAACGCAACACCGGGACGCTGACAATCAGCCGTGAATACGACGGGCAGCTAATTGGTTTCAGTTCGGCCCCTGCGCTGCCCGTCTACCTTGTCAATGATCCTGTTGGCGATCCATCGTTCCCGTCTACCATCACGAACATCGTCAACAATACCATCATCAACGTTTCCGCGGTGCCATTGACCCGTTCGTTGACGACGTACAGCCCAATGAGCATCGACGGTGTCTTTGGCGGAACCAAGGATTTGTCGCAGGATCGTTCATTGGGCGTTGGCGGCTTGACGGGCTTCGGACAGGGGAATGATCTGGTAGGGATGCTGCCCGGTCCCGTACAGGGCTGGGAATACAAGACAGCGAAAGGACAGGGGGCCACATCCGTCACGTTCGGCGTTGGCACTATGCTGATTACCAGCACCGACGAAAACATCAAGGTTACGGCAGCCGATACCACCGCAGGAAAGCTGAGCAACAAGACCGCCGCGGGGACAGGTATCACGCTCGCAGTCCTGAATCCGGGCGCCAACGAAAAACTTCAGATCAGTGCTACCGACAACGTCTACAGCGGTGTCCGTTCGTACAAGTGCGTCAATCAGGATGTTACGGCAGGGACGGCCGCTACCGTACTTTTTGAGCGCGACGATAATGATACAGCGAGCTATCATTCGACGGCGGCACTGGCGGATACCTTCACTTTTCCGGCAGCCGGTGTTCATGCTGCTGGCGGTACGGTCACGGTGCAGGTGCCCACGGGCGGCGCAACGTTGGTGGAACTGGAACTACAACTGAACGGCGGCAACACGATCCTCGACTATGACCGTTTGGAAGCGGCCATCGGTGCCAGCGCCTACGTCACGTTGAAGGTCAATAGCGGACCGTGGAATTTCGCGCAAGATGATTTCGTGCGGGCACGTGTCAAGATTACTGGCAGTGGCGCCGCGTTGGTCATGGCTGCCGATCCGGCCAATTCCACATCGCAATGGAGCAACTTCTGGGCCTATCGTCTGGGGCCAACGGCGTCCGGTGCGGAAGCGTCTGGGGACTGTCCCAATCTGTTGTGGTGGTGCATCTACAACATCCCCGTACCGTATCCGTTCTACGGCACGAAGGCGGAAGCAACGACAGAAGCAGCACGTGTTGGTGGCAACGTTACCGGCGGCGTTACCGATCTGGCGACGTTGGTTTGCGGCACTACTACCAGTGCCTGCCTGATCGTCTCCCCATGCTGCAAGGATGGGGCGCCGCGTACCATCAATCTGGTGGTGACAAATTGCGCTGGCGGGAACGGGACGTTGACGTTGGTCTACTTCCCGACGCTGGGATTCTGGTATGGAACGGGAACGCTGGGCAGCAAAGCATACGTGGTCCGCCTGAACTGCGTCAGCGTCACTGGCGGCGGTTACACGTGGGACAGTTTGGTCAACATCGACAATACCGTCTATCGGCTGGACGCTTCGGTACTGACCAGTGCTGTCTGCGCCCCGTTCTCTGTCATCTTCACGCGGACGATCACCGATTGTGCTGGGGCCTCGGTAACGTTCACGTTCACTGCACCGCCTTGCGATGACGTTAAACGTATCTGGTGCCTGCGTACATCGCCGGCGCAGTGTTATACGGGCACTGAGGCTGAAGCAGTCGCTCAGGCGACGTTGTTGGGTGTTCTCAAATCCGGACCGTATGCAACTGCGGAATTGTGCCAGAACGATAATTGCCCGCCGGGAACACCTGTCACGACTGCCTGCTGTCCGGGGCAGCCTACCCCGCAAACGTTGTTTGCGACGTTCTCGCTGGGAACGGGAGCATGCAGCTGCGCCAACGCGGTCGCTGTCACGCTGACGTACAACGCAGTGACTGATAAATGGGAAGGTTCGGGGAATCTGTGCGGTGAGGCGGTTACTTATCAGTTCTGGTGCTACAGTGCCCCCAGCTGGGCGTTCGCCATTGTCAGTTCCTGCGGAACGAACACGACGACGAACATAGCAAGTTCATGCAGTCCGTTCTCGTGGTCGTTCTCGATGCCAGTATCCTGCGACATTGGTACTTGCCCATTCGGTGACTCGTTCACCATCGTTGTGACGGAATAACATGGACCGGCCTTGCACTTGTGATCGCGACGACTGCCGGCCATGTTGGCTATACCATAACGATCTGCGCTATCACAGGCTGTGGGGTGGAACGGAACCGACGTTATTGCAGAAAGCAGGTACGTTCTTCAAGGCGGCCGTCCGCCACGTTGCGGACGGCTTGAAAAATGTGAGCGAAGAGCAGTATCAACAACGGCTAGCGATCTGTACCGATTGCCCTGAGTATGAACCGAGCAATACCCACTGCCGCAAATGCGGCTGCGTCATCGCTGGCAATGTGCTGGCGAAGGCCCGTTGGAAAAGTGAAGATTGCCCAATTGGACGCTGGCCTAATGTTTGATCTTGGCGATCATCTGCGGATCACCGAAGAACCACATATCGCCAATCTGGCAGACCCGCTGCCGGTTTACGGGTTCGTTCAGTTCTGCATCATCGACGGGGGGCAGGGGGCTGACGTGAATGATCCCGTCCCATTCCGCCATCCGATCAGGATTGCGCGACAGCTTGCCGATGTTTTCGGTGTTGGCTCGTTCGGGGTCGATCAGGTAGCCTTCAAACGGAAATTCAGCACCTCGGCCGGTGATGACGCGAACCTGCAATCCCGATTCGCTGGCCAATCGCGCCGCCGAACAAACGCACCGCGGCGTACTTCCGCTGCTGTGCCCTGCAACATTCGGCAGGAGATAGCTGGCAAAGGCTCCAGCAGCAAACGACAACAGCACTGTCAGCCCCGTTTTTGTCCGCGTATTCATGACCGTCTCCCGTTAGAATAACAGCGGGAACGCCCCGCACCTGTAATACGCTAACAGGACGACGGTATTTAGCGAAAGAGGTCCAGCCATGCCAGTAACGAGTGACTTCAGACTTGATTTGTCCTCTGATGGCGTGGTAACGCTTCAGCTGGCACCGCCCAATGCCATTGGTGGGTGGTCCCTTCAGTTCATCCTGTCCAAGGCGTTCGGCGGGACGGCGCAGGTAACGAAGAGCATGGCGTCCGGCTACTACAACGTTTCGGGCATGAACATTGTCAATTCAGGGCAGGGCATCCTGTCGATCACGTTTCATCCGGCGGAAGTGAGCGGGCTGGATCAGGGGAACTACGCATACCAGATCAGCCGTCTGGACAGCGGGTATCAGTCCGATCTTGCTGACGGTTTCAGGATTGCCTACTAGCGGAGGTGAACTGTGGCACGCATAGTCACTATCAGCGAAGGGAAAGAGAAGCCACGGGGTCGCGCAGAAGCGACTACTGCCCCTGGCAATCGCGTTGACCATCGCCATCAGATCGGTGCAACGGACTGGCTGGATGCGAAGAAATGGGTGTTGGTGAAAAGTAGCAATGTGTCAGGGTTGTACTATGACACCAGCGAACACAAACTCATGGTTGAATTTCTGACCAAAGACAAGCGACGGGGTGGTTCGGTGTACGAGTATTACAATGTGCCGCGCAATACCGCCCGCAGTCTCTTCAACGCCCCCTCAGTTGGCTCTGCTCTGGATCGTCTTGTCAAAAAGAAGGGCTACAGCTATCGTCAGATCAAGAAGGGGTAGGGATACCCCGTCAGATACGCCAGGATCGCGTACAACCGCGTGAGATACTGAAAACGACGCAAGGTAGCATGAAACCGCCTGAACGCGACCTGCGCAATCCTGTAACGATTACGGGCATATCGCACTTTTCGCTTTGCTAGATTACCTATCTTACCCAACGAAAAATCCCCGGCGGGCATTATCCGTCCCGCCGGGGACATATTTGAGGCCTGGGATTCTTGCCGATGGCCTACGGTTTCCGTTTAAGCCAGAAGTTCAGTTATCATTCCAGACGCTCTGCTATTGAGCTACCCCTTCGATTGGTTGGGCGGAGAGAAGGGGGATGGAATTGAACCATCATCTTCCGGGTAGTTCTCCTCTGGCGTTCGATTAGGCCAACAGACCTCGGTTTTCAGCCTGAAGTGATAGCCTCATTCTTACGTGCCCAGCCGCTGTCTCTTCCGGTTGGACTACCCCCGCCAATTCAGGAATGCGGGGGGCAGGGGTCGAACCTGCACTGGAGCGGGACAGGCCATCAGTCTGAGTCTGACACTAAGGCTGCACTTCGCTCAATCAAAGATATGCTCGAACACCGCCTTTCCGATGCTAACAGGCGGGGCCTCGATACCGTTAGCCCCTTCCCGCGCCTTGACAATCGCTTCATGCAGAATACGGGCACGGGACAGCAGTTCGTTCTTTTGCTTGGCAGGCACGGCACCGGAAAATTTGATCGTCTTCCAGTAGCCGGCCAGCACGTCTTCATGGAACGTCTCGACCTGTGCCGGGTGTTCCTTGGTGGCTTCGTACTTGACGAACGCCTTGGGCACCTTTTTGGTGCGCGTCGTTTCTGTGGGGGCGGTCGCGTAATGGTCCGCAGCTTCGTTGTAGCTCCACGTCTCCGCCGAATCCAGCACCGGCAATTTGCTGATGAACGTTTCGATGTCCTTGAGCTGCTTCTCAAGAAACAGCAGATGCGTGACGGGGACGTTTGGCAGCACGATGGCTCCATCAACCACAATATCCGCTCTGGCGACGCAATTGGCATAGTCCTGCGTCGCAATCACATCGAACATCTCCGTCATGGCGACACGTACTTCGGCGACCAGATCGCTGACCTTGACCTGAATGGCCTTGGCTTCTGGCGGCAGCTTTTCGCCGTCTTCGTCCTTGGGCTGATAAGTCCGACTGATGCCGTCGAACAGCGCCGTCTTCTGGATCTTGTGGTACGCTTCAGTGATCGTTGCAGCCGCCTTGGCTTTCTTTGATGCTACGACTGCGATGACTTGGTTGAGCTTGCCCATGTCCGTCTCCTTCAACTTGATGGTTCAGCCTTACCGATCAGTATACCCCGTGCTCAGACTCACTTTACAGCGCCGGCTTTCTTCAGCAGTTTGAATACATCCCAGCACAGCTTCTCAGCTGTTTCACCGATGCCAATAGCCTTTGATTCGCGATTGCCCGCTACCATCAGAGTGACACGCCCCTTCTTCCCCGTCGTTACTTTCTGAAACCAGCGTACTATTTCCGCTGGATCAGTAACGCCCGGCAAGGCACAATACACATCGCGGCGAAAATCCTGCGCTAATTGCAGCGTCAGTTTACCGCCGGGCGACTGACAATCACCAATCCAGAGCACCAGATCGGCGTCCTCAACGTTTGATTGCGTGCGGGATGGGTAGCCGCTGTAAGGGCATTCGACCAGATTGTACCGTTTCAGCAGTTCCGATGCTGGCCCATCTTCGGTTATCCAGCCCTTCGGCGCCCAACCGCCTGTCTTCAGTCCGCAGGCAACGGCAGCACGCAAACCAGCCTGATCGGCTCCTGTCTGTCCACCGCTGATGATCTTGAGTTTCATGATGTTTCGTCGATGGGGGCCGTTCGTTCACCGTAATGCCGAACCGTTTTCTCCAGATCGCTGAACATTGCGCCGCTGCTGGGCTGAATACGCTGACGGCAGTATTCCAGCAGATCGCACAGATGACCGGCCGCATCCTCATAGTACCCGTGTTCGAGGCAGTGCGCCAGTGCCTTGAGCTTTTCTTGCATGGTCAGGATAGGGATGCCCTGATCTGAGAATTTGTTCGGCATGGTTTCAGGCCTCCCCAACCAATCGGAACGCGATTGCCCTGATCGTCGTAGTAGACGATGGCGAAGTTAGTATCGCTGTAGCCGTCCCATTCCAGTATCGGTTCAGCATAGCGGCGAACGGTTCTGCCATCGGTGCTGACGTAGTACCAGCAGAACCCGTCGCGAACAGCCTTCCAATCACCGCCAAGGACCACTTTCAATTGTTCAGCGATGGGGCGTTTGCGTTTCATTCGTCCAGCATCGCAGCGGTGTTTTCCAGTATCCGTACCAATTGCGGTGACAGACTGAAGCGATCTGCATTGTGGCGGATGCTTTTCAAAATGTTCCCGTCGTTGTGCCTCTCGCCGGCCGCCTTCCAATCGCAGAACATTTCCACCAAATCAACAAGGTTCATGTCGCTAACGCCTTCACGGTGGTGTTCAGGATGGTGACGATTTCGCGCGTAGTGATGGGCAAGCGCCGGTCCCAACGCTTTGCGGAACCCTTCGTATTCAGCACTGCCGTAGGTAGAGGTCGCCAACTTCGGGGTGAATTCAGTGAAAGCCTCGACTTCAGGACTGGACAACTTGCTCTGGTCATGCAATTCACTGCGTGACAGCAGCGCCTGAACGAAAAGATTCAACAAATTGCGGACACGTTCAATGTGTCGCATGGTTGCGTAGTTCGTCGCCTGTTGCTCAATCGTCAGCGCGTTTTCAGCCATTGGCAGTTTCCTTTGTTTGACGATAAGGGCGTTTGCGTTTCATCTTCCGTTGAGACGTTTTTCAACTGCGGCCAACTGATCGACCTGATTGATCCTGGGATACATCGCAGACAGGATGCTGTAGACGGCGTACTGAAGCTGCTGGAATTCTTCGGTTTCGGCGACGCTTTGGTTCCCTGCAACGCAACGTTCAGCCAACGTAATGCGGCGGGGATTCAGCACCCGCAAGATGTCTTCCCCGACCGTCATGATCCACTGCTCTGCCTCAGTGATCTGCTTGTCTTCACGCTTGTTCTTGCCGCCCTGGATACGTTGCTCGATCCAATGTCGCACGGTGCTGGGCGATGTCCAGTCGCGTCCCAGCAGCACGAACAGCCATTCCGTGTCAGCAGCACGATTCAAACAGCTTGTTGGATTCGCCAGCTCGTTGCACTTTTTCATGTCACTCTCCATAACCTTCAACGGCGTCCCCACCCGGTTCCTGCAACGGTCCATACCATTGTCCACCGAATGAGGCGCTGTCGTGACGTTTGTCGTCCCCGGCCCGGTAGTGAAATCCGCATTCCGTAACGCGGACCAACAGGGCGACGAATGCGAGACTTTCTCGCCACCAGTACCAGCCCGGTGATGTCGGTACGTGCGTAGTCCAGCGCAGTGCCCAACCGGACCGCAGCTTTTCCCACCAGTAACCTTTCGCGTAGTTCAGAATGCCAACGTAGACGGCTTCATCCTGTTCAGTGGTCATCTTCACGCCGGGACAGTCAGTGGGCAGCGAACCTTCCGCGCCACCACAGACCTTGCACAACACCAGGCCGCCCTCGCAAATGTTGCAGCCGGGGCAGTCTTCCTTGTCACAGTCTTTTGAGGTTTTGAGTACGTGCTTCATGTTGTTTAATCCTGGCTGTCGAAGTTGTTCAGCAGCACCTGCTCGACTTCGTTGGCCATTTCCCGTAGCCAATTATCCCACTCCTCTTTGTACTTTTTGGTTGCGGTGAGCACTGCTTTGGCCAGTGGCGGGAAATCCATTTGCATATCTGCCAGTACCTTGTTGACGATGTTCGCTGCCAACTGATGAATCGTGGCTTTGGTCTGTCTCATGACTGCCCCTTCTTCGATTTGAAACGGTAGATGTTCCGCACGTCTTTACCCGTTTCCAGTTTATACTCTGCCCGTGTCCAGCAGGACCAGACTGGCGTATCGCACGCGCAGCCGAATACGATATAGCCGATCTTGTGTCCTTGTTTGTTCAGGCGGTTCAGATAGCCTTTGGGGCGGAATTCTTGTTTGCAGATTGAGCAGATCACGATGCTATCTCTTTATAACTTTGTCATAGTGTCCAGCAATGCTGCCATCGGTGAAAACGACATGACGTTCCATTGTTGGCACTCGCAGACGTCGAGATTCTTCTGAGGTGAATTCAGTGAGAATAATCTTGGCGATCTGCTTGTTTTGCCGTTGGCCAGCATTGAAACCGTCTTCTTTGATGTGAATGACTTCATCGCCAATGGACAGGCCGTTGTGCGACTGCATGTGAGTGTGTGTCATCTTGCATTCTCTTGCTTCGGTATTAGGCCCCATGTCATTCCATCCGGCAGCGGTCGCGGCCGGCTAATCAGTATCTCTACTACCTTCGGCGGATAGGATGGGTCTATGTTCGCCGGACCGCTGTAAACGACCTTGCGACCGTCCGCCAGTACCAGCGTGACAGTCTGGTAGAGGTGTTTTTCATCATTCATTGTGCAGTTCCTTGGCGACGGTCAGACGACGTTGCACTTCGGCGGACACCCTCTTCTCGAACGCTTCGTCCAGTCGCTTATCTAGTCCCTCGTCGATCCTCGCCAGCGCTTTTTGAATGCGTGCGTTTGCTTCGCCCAACAACTTCAATTCGTAACGTGTAATGCGGCTGTCTGCCGCCTGTTCATACGTCCTGACCATGTCGTCCCAGCATTCGGACGCAATCCTCTTGATCGCATCTTCAGTAGCTTTCTGGATCAACTCAAACACAGTGTCCTGAATCTGCACCTTGAACTTTCCGGTGCGCTGGTCCCAGACCTCCTTACCGACGTAGGCTTCGATTTCATTTTGAATGCTTTGCGCCATCTTGGCCAGCACCGGGTCTTGGCAGAGGGCCTTCAGCCGCTTGCGAGCAAACTCCTCGACGATCTGATGTCGCAATTCCACCTCGATCTGTGTGTCGCCGCCAATCAATCTTTCCAATGCTGGCAGGTTCAATTGCACAATCATGGTCACCTCACAAATGAATTACCTTCCCGCACGCGATCTGTTTGCTGTGCGTAATTAGCACGATCTGCGTTGCCATCTCGTCTGCCAACGATTCCAGCAACTGCCGTGCTGCCGGGCGGTGTTCGCGGCTCAGATGACGAAAAGGTTCATCGAGAAAGAGTATTCGGCGCTTCCTTGGTCGTGATAGCATCAATGACAGCAACCGCAAGGCGAAGGCGGTAACGTCAAGAACGCCACCACCGACGTTACTGGGGTCTACCTTCCTACCATCTCGCAGGAACCGTAACTGCGCTTCTGTCTTGCCTCTGGCCTGTCTGAAGCCTACCTCGAAGCTGTAAGCATCGGGGCCGAATACCGCTTTCAGACAGCGCGAGACGATGCCTGCAATGCGGGAATGGGCTTTCTGCTGGATCGCTTCTGCGACGGCCTGAATGAGCTGTTGCGCTTGCAGAGCAGTTTGTTCTCGTTGGGTTGCTGCTGCCAGGGCTTTACGTTCGCTGCGAACGGTGCGAATGGCATGAGCGTAATCGGCTTGCAGACGGGTTAGGCGGGACTGGATTTCATCGGTTTGCAAAAAGGGGGTAGTTAGTTGCCCCGCCCGTTCCGCTTCCGCCGCTTGCCCATGCTGGCCGGTCCTCGGCCCGTTTGCCGCTGCGCTAGCGTTAATAAGGGGGGTATTAGCCATCTACAGCCCCGCTGTAGCGTTTGGGGGCCTTTACAATGGGGTAGATACCCAACGCATCGAAGTACAGCTGGTGCATCACGCGAAACAGTTCGTTCCGCGCGTACTTCGGAACCAAAAAGCTGTCATGACAGCCCAGACAGGGAATGCTCTGGCAGGTGAAATGGTACAGCAGGTTGATAGCGATTGTCGAATCTACCCGCATGAGCTTGACGCCCATGTCCTGACCAAAATAGTGGTCGATCCGACGATGGTAGGCACGTACAACCGGAACGATCTTTTTGAACGTCAGATTGGTGCGGCTGAGAGCGTCCCGTAAGTTGTTCGATTCTGCCAGTGCTTTGCCCCGTTTCCATTCGCCGCCCTTTGTCCGCGGCAGCAACTTGCGATTGCATGCGCTAATTGCGGCGGTATCTGAATCCGCGTTGAGTAAAGCGTTCACCATCACCTTTGCCAGCAAACGCATGTCCGGCGTCGTGTCATCGCCCCACAGCCGATAGGGGTCTTCTTTGTAGTCAATCTTTTCCAGATGATACACCATGCGCGGGTGCATACCGCTGTAGTCCATCTCGACCGATGTAGTTCCGTTGAACTCAATGGATTTCCGTTCGCGTCGCCCCAACGATTGATGCCCGTATCGACCCGTGTACAGCCTGCCATGCTGCTGGAAATTGTCAGTGAATATCGCGTAGTGGATTGGTCGCAGCCGGTAGGCGCCGTCGTCGCAATCCTGCACGGTATCCCATCGTTCATAGTAAATGCGGTACAGCCGATTGACCTTGTTGATGTGGACCAGTTTGGCGTGAGTATCCGCCGCAATGGGATCAGTGGGGTCAAATGGCAGTTCTTCCCTGATGTCGCCACGCTTGCGCAGAATGACGTAGCTTTTCATCGGGGTTTCCGGTTCGTAATCCCACGGGTCTTTGTGGGCCTGTTCCTTGACCGGCTCTGCTGGTATGGCTCGCGACATCTTCGGCGATCCTTTCGGGCTGCGGTACAGGTCAATCAGCCCGACGTCATCGGCGCAGTCCTGTACGTTCAATTTCGCTTTGGAACAGTCGGGGCGTTTGGGGTCACGAGGTGTCAGCACGCAAGCCCCGATCCGGGCCGCTTCTACCAACTCACCGAAGTAATCATGCCAGTACGTTCGTTTTTCGTGTACCTTGTACTTCTTGAACAACGGCGACTGCATGAGTTGATCGAACAGGACGTCGGCGCGGCGGTTATTTTCGGTGGTGCGCTTGACGCCCTGCCGAATCATCAGTGTTGGTAACTTATTGTAAACGGCGTCGAGCGGTAGTTTGCCGGATTTGCTGCGGACCTTCGGCCGACGTTCCTGAGCCTGCGCCCACGCTGCTGCACTCGTTTTACGCGACGCCTTTGTCGCCTTGGCCATGACAGCCCCCTATCCTCATTTCTGGTAAAGGTTCCGGGTGGCCCGCACGGCATCGGTAGAAACAGATAGGGGGAAAGCAAACCCGATGAACGGCGGGCCGCGACGGTAGCTACTCCGTCTGCCCGGATGCTCCCTTTAGTATATCCTTTTCGGCTGTTGCCCGCTTTGCTGAACAGGCGGGACACCAATCATTCTGCACTTCATAGTCAACCACACCGAAGACCTTTTTGGTGAATATGCTGGTCCAGCCCTTCGGTGACGCTTGACGTCCTGATGCGCAGTGTGCATACGCGATAAGTTCCAGTCGGCAATTGTCGCATGTCCACAAGAACGGATAGACCTGTCTCATGCCCATCGCCTAGCCCTCCCCGCAGAAACTGAGGATCGCGTCCAGCAGACATTCGATGGGGGGCGTCTCCCATGAGCATGGTTTATACCCCATACCTTGCCCTCCGAGTGTCATTTCATCTTCGTCAATTCTTTGGAACAAAACAGTAGGCAGGTCTTCCGGCCCTTGCAGGATATCGCGTGATACCACGTAAGTATGATCGTGCCAGCCGGTAAAGGTCCGGGGACGCCACCCTTTCTGTTCCCATTCCCGCAGATATCTCGCAGCCCGGTCTTCGCCGCGTTCTTCCAGCCAATCCGCCAGCATCAACTTTGGCGCAGCGACGTCTGGGCGTTCGAGTATCGCGTCTTTGAAGGCGTTCAGGTCTTTGGTATCGGTAGCAGTCATTCGTCGCCTTGCGGTTCAGTCCACCACTGCGGTGGCGTCAATCCCATGTTGTACCAGTCGCCACGGCCCATTGGCCATTTATGCGGCCACAGTTTGAATATGGCCTGCTTGACCTTGTCTTTCTCCTCTTCGTTGACCTGCTGGCGGATACCCTGACCAACGCCGGCAATGTTCATGGCGGCATGACCAATCAAGGTAATCATGGCTTCTTGTTTGGTCATCGTTCAATCCAAATCAGCGATCAGACCGAATTTGCGTGCCAATTTTGCCATCTGCGCACAATCTTCTTTGCTTGCATGTTCATCGAAACAATTGCTGGAAACGTGGTACAGTGCCAAGGCGAATTCATTTTCGCCAGTCTGTTTGGCCAACTCGCGCAACTGTTTCGCGTATTCGCCGCGTCCAGCGTCAGTAGGGTATGTTCCGCCTTCGACACAGCCGCGAATTTTCAAACCTTCCATGACCCAGCTGACGAACATGATGGCCAATGCAGCATCGGCGAACGCACCGCTTTGCAAGTTCATACTTCCTCCAGCCTATCGCCATATTCTTGGTTGAACTGCGCCAGCAATTCCGCCGCTTCTGTTTCCGCCTGTTCCGCCTCTCGTTCCAGCTTCTTCAGGCGGGCTTCCAGTTTGTGCTCATCCGCCGTCCCGTATTGCTTCTCATGCTCAGCATCAATCTGGGCCAGACGTCCAGCCGCCTGATCAGCTTCACGTTGGAGACGTTCCGCCGTTTTCTTGATACGCTGGAATTCTTCCAGGGTAATGGCGTCGTTCGGCTTGGTCATCATTTCCTCGGCTGACATTCCTTTGCATACCGCTGGCAGACGGTATTGACAGTGTCGTCAGTGCCAATGCGAATGACCACATCATTGAATACGAGGCCAATTATGCGACTGTCGCGATTGCGTCGCAAATGTTCGATTGTTAGTTCAGCAGTGCGACCGATCTCACTGCCGGCCGGCGGGTGTAAATAAGTGTCCCACTGTCGCACGTCATCGAGGTATTTCATCTGCCCCGTCCTTTCTTCCACTGTTTGCGTCGTCGTTTCTTTGGCTTACTGCCCTTGGGCCGAACAATCAACATCTTTGGCGGTTGCGAGAACGACGGCTTGCATATGTCCGTACTGTTACGTGGATCGTTTTCGGGCAGTTTGTAACCGCCCTTGCTGCGAGAACCCATCATGTCATCCGGCAATTGACTCGGTGTTCGCGTTCTTCCGCCGTGATGTTGTACTCTGTTCCGCAAGTGCATTCGTAATTGAGGTAATGGATGCGGTAATTGCGGTTCCATCCTGAACCGCAGGGGGTATTAGTCTTGCTGCACTTCGGGCATTTGGTAGGGAGGATATCCGCGTATTCCAGTGCTTCCAACATGGCGTTGTCCGCAGCCGAAAGCCTCTGTTGTAATTCGGTCATTATGTGTACTCCAACCAATCCTCATCTCGATGTACGGTGAAGCCGCTTTCCAGTTTCGGGTGGCGCAGACCACGCCCGAGCACGTCCCCCATTCACAACCATTGAATCTCATGTTCCGCCACAAATGCAAACAGCAGATTTCCAGCTGCATCTGTCATAGTTGCATTGACTGGTGTCATTTTCCATCTCCTCTGTCCAGTATCCCTAGCACCGTTCGCCGTACTTCAGCCGGCGCCCCGTCCAATGCCCGTCGCAACGCTTCACCAAAGTCTACCGCTACGTCAGACAGATTGCCCAACTCCTCAAGGAAATCTTCCATGCCCGCAGCCGTCAGGGCCTGCATGCGGTCTGGTTCGATGAATTGATCCTTGCTCACGTCCAGGTAGTGCCGCTCAATGCGCCCGTCGCTGTACAGCAATCCGACGCATGGCTTGCTGTCCCGTTCAGCGCTGGTCCGACGCTGGAAACAGCCTGGCACGAACACCGGCGTCTTCCCTTCGCCACTGGACAACAGGCCGCAGTGATTGTCACCGACAACGCAGGCATCATAGCCTTTCAGACGCTTGCGGAATTCAGCCAACCGGCCCCGTTCTGGCGCCCCCGGATAGCCGGTCTTGGATGTCCAGACCATCTCATGACAGACCGCCAGCCGAAAGCCGAATGGATCGACGCTACCGCCAGTCCAGGGCGTCACCGGATGGCCCCACGGGAAACCATGCAGGATTAGTTTGTTTAATGTCAGGGGCTTGTCCGGCTGTAGATATGTCACTTTGCCTGCCTCAACTAACGTCCAAAACGCACTGCGGTGCAAATCTTCTTGAGCATGGTTAGGGGTGTCGTGCTGGCCGTTGATGCCGCAGCAATTGGGCATCCGCTTCAGCAAAAAGTTGACAAGCTGCGCAGGCTCATTCCACCGATGAAGAATATCCCCGGCAACAACCAACGAGCAGCGGTGCTCACTGACCAGCGTAAAAAGTTGCTCCAATTGTCGATCCTGTGCTGTGTACCAGTTCTCATAGGATCGAGCAATGGGCGGGCGATGGCTAAAATGCAAATCGGAACAGAGGATCGCTAGCACTGTAGGTGGCTGATCCTTCGGCGGTTGCTGAGGTCGGCGGTCGAAAGGATTGTTCATATTCACCGATCACGCATACCATCGAACGGAGTGGGCTCCCCCGCTTCACGATAGATTTTTACGCAGGCGGCGCAGATCGGATCGTGCAGCGAATCATCTTCCCAGGTGAAAACGCTCTCGGGATTACCGCCGGAGAGCTGGTCAATCAGCTCGTGGATCGCTTTGCATTCTTCGGTAGACAGCGTAACCATTGGCGTCTCGAACTTTATCGCATGCAAATGCCGTATCAACGCTTCGACGTTCAGAATGGCTTCCTTCGTTACGGGATCGAGGATCGGCGTTTCTCCGTCCGAAACGCTCAACGCCGTAACCAAGGCTCGTTGTATCCGTCCCAACCATTTACAGATGTTCGACAATTCCTGTTCTGTCATCCGCCGCGGTGGACACCGCGGCGGATCGGTGAACATTTCAGTTGATTCTGTAGCCATGTCATTTATCCTCTCCCACATGCAGGGCACTTCCCCTGCATCGCCCTTGCTAGTTCCTCATTTGCCCTATCCGCTTCCTGCCGCAGACGCACTACAGTTTCCGCTGCCTCATGCCTTCGCGTCAGTGCTGTTCGCAACCCATTCATTTCTCGTCTCAGCGTATCCGCCCGTTCTACCGCTGCCCCCAACCTAGCTAATTCATGTGGGGCAATAATTCGCTGAGCGGTATTACGAAGTTTTACCGTTTCCGCCAACGTCGAACGTAGCCGGTCCACCTGTTTGCGTAAATCCAGCGCCTTCCCCAACGAGGATACGACGCTAGAACACGCCAGGATCGCGTAGGTCGCGTTCTGAGAGGTTCTTTGGGCGTTTACCCGGTCTTGCAGTCTGGAAGCGATTGCATGCGATTCTAGGCGCTTTTGCTGCGCTACTTCGGACAGCTTTACTATCTTACCCCACTTAGCTAAAGCATCGGGAACCCAGCATAAGGAAAACTTATGTTGTAATGCTTCAGCCAGGCGCTTTTCCGCGACCGTTACCTCGGCCCTCGCCGCACGTACTTCACTGGCAATACCGCTCAGCGTCTGGTCGATCAATCCCAGGTTAACAACGCCGTTCAGTTCGCGGGATACCTCACCGGCAGACAGGAACACCCAATAATGCGGGGCATGCTGACCGGCGAAGGATTCTTCTGACAGGTTCAGCAATTGGGCGACGGCCGCGGGAACGGTGCGGGCTTCCCCTGTACCGAATTGGAGCGGCTGGCCGTCCAGCAGATAGCGATTGCCCTTGCTGCCCTGTTCACGGACGATGCTATGACCGTCGATGATGGCTTCGGTGCGGCAGTGTTTGGCGCCCCAACGTAACGGTCCGTCCTTCGGCGGTTTGTTCAAACAGAGGAAACGTAGGGCGCGTAGGATTGTAGTCTTGCCCCGATCCGTCGGCCCTTGGATGCTGGTAGCGCCCGCAGCAAAATCAATGACCAGTTTTTTCCAGCACTGGAAATTGGAGAGGGTGAGGCACTCAAACATTTGACGTTTCTTGTGGGCATTGTTTGAGATAGCGATGCACTTCATCCAACGTGGCTTCAATCAACCGCTGGATGGCCTGATCGTAGATCGCAGACAGCCCGCCTTGATCTTCCCATGTTTCCAGACAACAACGCAGGAACGCCGCCTTTTGTACATGTTCGGTCAGTGGATATGGTTCGCTTGCGCCAATGACGGATGAATGCAATCCCTGACACACTGAAACGATATCAGTGTATTGTGGGTAATTCGGTAGAATCGCGTGGCGTTTTTGCATCTGGTTCATACTAATAGCCACTTCCTTTGGTATATTTCCCTGCTACTTTCTCTTCAGTCTTCAAGTAGGTCGCAGTTAGTTCCATCGCAATCCAATCAGCAACACTTTTAGCTTCTTTGACATTGCTGCTGTTCATGACCGATCCTTGTGGCGGATAGTCCAGCCCTCGCAAAGCGGTAAGTACATGCTGCAAAGGCGTTCCACATTGCAAGGCAACAGAGATGACACGAGCCAAAGCATCGCACGTACCACGTAAGAGTGTGCCAGCCTTGGCAATGTCTATGAAAATTTCACCGGGGCTGCCATCGTCGTATTCACCGACCGTCAGGTAAATAGTCTGGCTGCCAATTCGACAGCATTGACGCCAACTATGCCTGCGTGTCGGCAGGCATTTGCGGATTACGTCTTTGCTCATGTCTTCAATCCCCGTAATACCTTCCGCAGATGTTCCGGCTTGACACCGGAAAAGAATGTTTCCAGCTGCATTCCAGTCACGCGAAACACCGTCCCGCCGCACTCGGCCTCCAGCACCAATGAGGGCCGCGGGTATTCGGCGAACGCCCCAACCTTCCGCAGTATTACCATCAACGTTGATGGGAAGAAGACAACGGCCTCGCGTTGATCCCGTCGTGCAATTACTGCCCAGTAGGGTATTCTGGCGGCTGTCGCGGTCGCGGCGATTTCATTGAACCATTGGCCCCATTCCGGCTGTCGCTGATGTCTCAACCGATCCAGTATGTCATGCGACGTAGATCGGCTGTAGCCGCGTTTGAGACTGAATACCAGCAGACGTAGCAACGGGGCGCCGCTGATGTCAGTCAGACCAACGTCGCCAAATTGATTGGCCGTTTGCTTCTGCTTGCGGCTGCGAACGGTAGCACGAGCACCACTACCGCCGGTACGCCAGAAGACAGAATCCGTTTTGCCTTCGGACCACCACCAGCTGAGTTCGGAGCAGATGGTTCGTTCAAAAACGGAGCCCTTGGCCATGTTTCGTCTCCGTTGACAGGGGGCAAATCATTCAGGGGCTTCGGTTCTATCTGGGCACGCAGTTCATTCCGAGGCAGCAGTTCCATCTTTCTTTTCGGTTCATTCAGTCAGGGCACTTTTCTGTCTGAGCAAGCAGTTCATTCAGCCGTGGCGATTCTATCTATGCATCCAGTTCATTCCTCGTTCGCTGTTCTGTCTTTTGCGACAATTCATTCCAAAGCCGCAGCTCTATCTGTGTCTTCAGTTCATTCCTTGTGGACAGTTCCATCGGTGTCTACAATTCATTCCCGTGTCACGGTTCTATTTTGCACCGCAATTCATTCATTCGCAGCAGTTCTATCCCGGCTCTCGGTTCATTCCGCGGTCACTGTTCTATCAAAGGAAGCAGTTCATTCGCGTGCGACATTTCTGTCTGACTCCACAGTTCATTCCAACACCTCAGTTATTCGCTCACTGGCCAGCACGGCGGCGGGATGTAGTGGACGTGTCCGCCATGTTCCAGCACCCACGGCTTCGGCATCGGCAGCCCCAGAATCTCGCGGCCTATCTGATGGTAGTGGCTGAGGAAAATCGTCACCGCGTAGCGAGCTGCCCGCCGATCCACTCCAACAGGCTGCAAACGTCCGTCTGCCCACAGCTTCTTCTGGTCAGGGGAAATCGCCAGCCCCTTGCGTTTGGCCAGTTCCAACCGTCCCAATGCTTGCTCGCGGAACAACCCCGCATCGTTCCGCTGCGTCTCTCGTTGTTTGCGTTCGCTGTACAGCCTGACGTAGAGGTAATTGTCATTCTGCAAGCTGCTGGCACGCTTCTGCGCCCGTGCCCGTTTGGCCTTCACCTTCGTCAGCAGTTCAGTACCAGACAGTTCGATGCCCTTGTCGGCATGTTCCTTCAGCACCTTCTCGGCGATGACATCGTCGTCCCCGTTCAGGGACGTTTCGCTTACGGTCAGCTTCTTGAAGGATTCGCCCAACTTGTAACACAGTGTCTTGAGTCGAGCATTCCACGGCCGTTTCTGACCGCGTTCCCACGGCTGAAGTTTGGGGTCCAGCAATCCAGCAAAACGCCAGATCGCACCCGCAGTCTGAGCACGGGCAACGTCGATATGGGCCAGCAGCCCCGCGGCGATCACCGCGTCTACCCCGGCGATGCTCATGGCCCAACGGCCCAATGGGCGGGCCTGCGCGAATTCCCGCAGCACCCGGGCTGATTCTCTTTCCAGTCGCTCCAGCCGCTGCTTCATCTCCGTAATGAGGACCGGATCGGCAAGGATATCGGTACTGCGTTCATGTGCCGACTCCTTGTTGCGGGCGCCGACACGCAGTTTCTGGATGCCGTAGTACATGCCTACGGCTGCGGCCATCTGTTCGCGGTCGAACGTGTGAGCTTCAGCCAGCTGGTCCTTGGTGTACCGCGCCGTTTCCGGCTCCATCAGCAGCGGGGCGGTTCCGTTCGTCGTCTTCATGGGTTTCTCCTGTTTGCAAAAGGGACGTTCACAGATAGCAGTTCTGTCAGCAGCAGCTCATTCAATCGTTGCAGTTCTATCTTTCGTCTCAGCTCATTCAGGGGATACAGTTCTGTCTGTCAGTGCAATTCATTCTGTTCGTGCAGTTCTGTCTGAGGGTCCAGTTCATTCTCTCGGGGCAGTTCTGTCATACTCCGCAGTTCGTTCCGCCATTTCAGTTCTATCTGTCTGCTTAGCTCATTCTCTCGGAGCGGTTCTATCGGAGGGGTCAGTTACTTCATCGCTTCCTTCATCAGTCCGGCCAGTTGCGCCTCAGTCCAGGCATCTGCAACCATCTGCCCGTCCTGCATTCCCGCTGCCACTGCTTCGAGGAACGCAGCCTGCCGGGCGTTACCAATCTCACGTTGGCGGTATCCTACAGCCGATTTCATCACCTGCGTTCGAGTAGCGACGGATAGCCGCGTCCCATCAGGCAACGGCCAGTTGTAGAACTTGCCGCATGCCACTACTATCGAATCACGAAACCGGCGACTGTAGGTTCGCGGCGACCCGCAATCACGGGCAATCACGCAGCGGGCTTCCCGCTGGACTTCTCGCAAGGCTTCTTTGGCGGCCATTTCTACCGCCGCACGTACCGTCATGGCATTGGCCAGAATCACGACCACCATTTCTTCGACGGCCATTGGGGTATAACCGTACTGCTCATAAGCAGCCGTAGCGGCGTCCCGAATTGACACAGCAGTATCTGCCTGTCCGCTCTCCATGTCATCGCTCCTTCGTCAACGCTACGTCCATGTTGTCCTTCAATTCTTCCATCTCCAGCCGCTTCAGTGTATCGCGCATGCCCTTGATCTGGTCGCGGCGTCGTTGCCGTTTCAGGTTCAGCAGATGGGCATTCAGTTCGTGCAACGACTTCGGCGGCTGCGGACGATGAAGGTCTCCAGCGGAACGCGGCATCTCATTGTGGCAATCCACGTTCCGCCGTTCTACTTCATAGCCCAACGCCTGTAGGACGCGGTAAGCGCACGAATAGCGATCTCCGTAGCCGTCGTGAATCAAGACGTCGCCAAGGTAGATCGCGTCACCGTGATAGCTGATGATGGTGATTTTGGGCTTTGGCTCATTCGCAGTTTCCAGTGCGGCGACCAGAGCGTTGCGCACGTCTGCATCGGTCCAGTGGCTGTATGGAGGCAGCTTGTTCGCAGCAGCGCAGACCATTGCTTCGGTGACTTGCATTATTTGGCCTCCTTCGTCAGTACCAACGGTCCCGGATCGGCTTCCGATTTGAACGTATCGAACAACCAGCGGCGGGCTTCTGGTGGGAATTTCTCTACCATCTTCAGCGGGTCTTTCAACCGCAGCGCTTCCCGCACCGCGTAATGCCGCAGCAGTTCCTTGGCGATGGCCATAGCACGTATCTGCGTTTTGCAACGGCACAAGCTGTAGCCGACGGACGCTGCGGTGATTTTGTAGCCGGGGACGTCGTTTATCGGCCTGTGAATGGCCAGCAGCCCATCCGGGGACACCATCGCTTCCCAATCCATGAACGTGAATTTGTCATCTGTCATCAGACGGATGACGCGAAGTTTCCAGGCTTTACTCATAACGGGGCTTCCTGTTCACTTCGCATGCTGCTTCGATCTCCGACCAGACTTGACTGACCAGCAGGCGCAGTTCCTTGACCTTGTCTTGCTCTTCGATCTGTTCGATTAGCTTCTCCTTTGGTCCCTCGAAATTGAATTCCGGGGCAATGACCGTTTTCGCCTTGCTGGTATCTTTGTCGTCATCGCCGCCATCTTTGCCCTTGGCGGGCTTCCAGCGTTTCTCTTCCATCATGAAATCGACGCAGCTGCCTACGTCGTCCATGCCCAACCCCGGATAGAACGGCACGCGAATGCGATGATGGCGGCCGTTCTCGCGGTTCTTCTTGACGTGCATCACGAGGTAAGAGCCGATTTCCCGTTCCTTGCCCAGCACTTTGCTTTTGATGGCACCACCCAGACTGAACCAGATTTCTGATGTGGCATAGTACGTCAACGCCTGTCCGCCAGAACGTGTCTTGGGGTTGAACGGATTGCCGATGTTGACGCGGGACTGTTTGACGACGATCAGGATGCTGCCAGGTTTGGTTTCGTCCAGACCGTTGTGGGCGCCACGCATCTCTGACGAATTCATCATTGCCTTGTCGGTGCCGTATTCCTTCCCCTTGCTGCCCGCCTCCGTCTTCAGTGCGTCCTCACTGTCCAGAACATACATGAAGGGGCGGCCTTCCTTGACCGCGGTAGTGACGTTGTCGTAGAACTGGTTGAGCGTGCGTGATGCTCCCTTCTTCGTTGGTGGTTCCAGCCGATCCGCCAACCTGCCACCAAAGAATTTGCGCACGTCCATCAAGGCACCGCGTTCAGTTGGGTCATAGATCAGGCGGTAGTTGTCATAGTGCGAATTGATGGATGCTTCCGCCAGCATCTGCAAAGCGGCCATCGTCTTGCCGGCCTGACTGTCCCCTACCAGCATGTAGTACATCGATGGGAACAACCCAACGCCCGGACGACTGGTCAAACCGAGATTGAGCAGCGTCAAGCCAGTAGACAGCCCCATCTTGAAATCGGGACGGCCTGCCGGAGGTTTGTCTGCGAGCAGTTTCTTCTTCATGCGTTCGACAGTCTTGCTGGCCATGTTGAAAGTTCCTTGAAGACGAGACGTCCGGAGTTGCACCGGGTCCGTTGCCGGACGGGTCTATGGCTAGCCGTCCACACGTCTCGATGATTAGGAAGTGCCGAGCTACCACTCGTGCTATTTAGGCCGTTCAAAGCCAGTCACGATTGACCAGTCCAACTGACACCGCTCCAAGTGGTCATTGCCCAGCACTTCCTAGATGGGGCGGTTGGATTTGCACCAACGAATTACCCGGCTATGGGCCAGAGCTTCCTATCCGCTTACACCCCAAACATGGGGATGGTCGGCACCCCGTGTACTCGGTCTATGCCTTTGTCCGGTAGCTGACCATCCCCAAGATATCGGGCAGGGAGTCGAACCCTGCTCTTCCAGTTTGGTTCTGAGGACAAACTGGCGTGCGCCGTACACCACCGATTCATGCGGCGTCCTTGCCTGTCCTCCCTATCCATACGCCTCTGTTCCAGCAGGATTGTCTGGAATCGAACCAGATCGGCTGTGGGGAGTTTCCATCCCCTCCGGGTTACGTTCCTCAGCCTGCAATACCCCGTGATTGCTCCAATCCTCCAGCCGTTCTTTTTCCACCCTGCGAACGGCAACAGGCAGGAAGGAACGTCCGCTGATACGCACCGAACGCCCCTTGTGGCTCAGTTAGTCCTCGTCATCTTCCGGGTCTTCGTCATCCCCATCGTCTTCATCTTCCTCCGGCTCTTCGTCGTCCTCGTCATCCGATTCATCATCTTCCTTGACGGCCGACGCCTTGCGCTTCGGGGCCGGTGCATCGTCCTTGTCATCATCATCGTCTTCCGGCGTATCTTCCTCTTCTTGAATGCGGGTGACGTCGCTCGGCTTGATCTTGGCGTAGGCCGTCCCCTCTTCATCTTCCAGCGCCAGCAGCCCCTTGGATGAAACGGCGGTGATCTCGCATTCCTTTTTCTTGTACATCACCATCCCGCCGATGACGAAATCCTCCGCCGGTTCAGTAGTATCCTTGTCATCGTCGGCGTCCTTGTGCGCCTTGGTAGGGGCCGCGTCTTCATCATCCCCATTGTCCGACGCACGAGACCGGCGCGGGGCCTCATCGTCGTCATGATCTTCAGCGTCAACGCTGCCGGCGTTCAGCAACATCGTCAGCTTCTTGGGATCGGGGCGAATCAGCATGGCTTCCAGCGACGACGTCCGCTCCAGCATGTCATCGGGGTATTCGTACTCACGCGGCTGGAAATCGATGCGGCCGACCTGCCGGTATTTCTTGTTGGTGATCGCCACCCGCAGCGTCTGGCCCGTTTTCAGGTCGAAGAAGTCCTTGTCCCCGCGCAGAGCGTCGATGGCTACCTTGAGTTGCTGGCCGAAGCCAAAGCCGCGATTGAAGTAGGCGGCGCTCAGCACCTTGAGCGGGTTCTTCAACTTGCCCGGCTTGTCGTTGACCCAGAACAGATTGCGCCGCTGCGGCTGCAACGGATCGGATTCCCCCTTGGGCACCCGCGGCAGTTCGTTACGCATCTTGCAGACAGGGCAGGGGGCGTCGTACACCTCACGCAGACAGCAGCACTTGTAGCCGAAGCCGCCGTCCGCTTCGGGCACCGAATGCTGTGCGTAGGTCAATTCCCAGTGCTGGAACCCTGCGTCAGCGCTGGGATTGCGTACCGCATCGCCCACGATGTAGGGCATGATGTCGAACGACAGCACGTCTTCGGTCAGGTCGAACCACTCAACGCCTTCTGGCAGCTTGACCGCTGTCGGTCCACGAGTCTCGGACTGCTTCTTCGACCACTCGGCCGCGGACGTCTTCCGTGCCTGTTCCTTCGCCTTTTCCCTCTGACTCTTCGCCATTAGTCATTCTCCTTCGTGTGTCGGATCGTTCTTCAATTCGTTGGCTCGCAACCATCCCAGGCGGGCCAGTTTTACGCAGACATACAGGCCGAACGGTAGTCCGGCCATCGTCATCGCCCCGAAGCAGTACCAGCCGAATTCACTCATCGGTGTTTCGCTCCCGCCGATGCTTGCTTTGGAACGCAGTCACGGCTTCATTACGGCGGTGTTCATCCATGTGTTCGCGGGCTGCGTCCGTTGATACCCGCGGCTTGGCCCAGTAGCCGCTCAAAAAGAGGTCAACCTCCTTGGAAATCGCGGTCTTCCTATGTTCCAGTGTACTTACCGCAGCCTGCGCCATATCGACGGCGTGCTTGGCAGTGATTTCCTTGGACAGTGCCTTGCGGTAACGTGGGTCCAACAAGACCGCTTCCTCGACTGCTTCTTTGGGTTGTGCTTTCACCAGCCCAAAAGCCTCGGGGTTCTTGCGTACTTCCTGCGCGACTTCGGCGGCGACTACTTCTCGTTGCGCCTTGGCCCGTTCATGATCCTGGCGGACATCAGCCAGGATCGTTGCGTACTGGTGATAGAGGCGAACGTGGTTTTCCAGTTCAACCTCTAGCCGGAAACGGTCGAATACGAAGAAATCGGGCTCTTTGTCGGTTTTCATTTCAATGTATCTCCGGATTGAACGCGGCGAACCTTGACGGAACTGCGGTCGAACCGATGAACCTTTTCCGTTTGGTCTTTGCTGCCGGCCCAAACGGACACAGCTTCTTCGATGTACTGTTCCATCTCGGCGATTGTCGCACCGTCAGGAACATCAATGGTCACGAGAAACAACCGAATCATCCTGCACCTCAGTTGCCCACACCCTTAAGTATCCCGCTTCTTCCCCGCGTTCTTCCAGCCAATCTGCCAGGATCAGCAGTTTGCCCATGTCCAGGGGCAGCAACAGCACTCCGTCCAGCATCTTCTGTGCTGCGGCGAAAATACCAGTACGGGTGCGGCGTCGTACCAGTTCGCGAATGACTTCTGCGTGCAATGCGGTAAAGATTTCGTCGCGGGGGCTATCATCGTAAGGACGCAGAAACCAGCGGCAGCCGGCCGGTTCGCCTAGTATCTGATCGCACTCATAACAAACCTTGGCGAAGAATTCCTCAGCTTCCTCAACTGTTGCATCGGACGCATTTGGATCAGCTGATGCATCCATCCAGAAACAGAACACTATTGCGTCCGCCGATTCGATAGGCCAATCACGTACTGACTGCACTGGTGGTGGCGAACAGGTTACGCCCTGTATCAACCGAGCGTCGTCCGATACCAACGCTTCCCGCAATGCTTCCAGCCCCTTTTCGGGCAGCTGATGGACAATGCCTCGTCGCCAGGTATCTCGCCAGTCTTCCATGCATATCCCCGATTTAGTATCCCAATCAACCACCGCGGCCGCGAACCACTTCGAGACACGCCCAGACCAGTCCGTTGAACCCGTTGCGGCCAGCGTTGTACATGGGATCGCGGAACGTCTCCAGTATCAACCCCGCTGTGCCCGCAGATTTGACGTCCTTTGCCTTCATTGCAGTATCCGCTGCGTTGGCCATCACCAGCCGCCGCACCATCTCGGGGTCTTCGCCGCCTTCCTTGACGTCCTTCAGTATCTTCGCCACCGCGTCCCATCTGCCTTGTTGCCAGAGCAATGCTTTGACCAGATCGAACGCCTTTTTCTGTACGCCTTCAGGCGCCAGCGCGGCCAGTCGTTCAGCGTCATCAGTGTATCGCAATGCTTTTTGCAGATCGTTGAGTGCGGTGCGGGCACTGCCTTCCGCTCGTTGCACGATTTGATCGATCAGCTGTGATTTGACGGGTAGTCCTTCCTTGTCCGCAATCGTTTTGACCAGCGTCGTCAGGTCCGTAATGCTCAGCGGTTTGAGAGCGATCACTTCGCAACGGGTACGGATAGCCTTGATGACCTTTTCGGGATCGGTGGTAGCCAGGAAGAAGTAGACGTGAGACGGAGTTTCTTCCAGCATGTTCAACAACGCTTGTTGTGCATGCGAAGTTCTGCTTAGCGACTGCACCTCCTCGAAAAACCAGATGCGACACTTGCCTGAACGGGGGGAAATGCCGATGCGCGATTTGATCCTGCGCGCTACGTTGATCGGTTCATCCCAAGCGGCGCAATCCTCTTCTGCGTAATCAGCCTCAGCACACTGTAGCTTCTTTTGCATGATACGGACCATCGTGGTTTTCCCCGTACCTGATGGTCCAGTCAACATGATGGCATGCGGCACTTTGCGAGCCTTGACCATGTCAGATAGCTGCCGCACTGCGTCTGGCTGTCCGACGACGTCCGCCCATCGCGCCGGCCGCCATTTGCGGTAGAGCTGACTGGCCTCATCCCCATTACGTTCAGTCTGCGGGGCAGTATTCGTTTCAGGCATCGTTGTCTCCAGTGGACTGTCGGTAGAGGCGTGCTGCATGTTCCACGTTCGCTACGGCCTGTCGATAGTACGACTTCTTCAGTTCTGCCCCAATGCCCTTTCTGCCATTCTTGACCGCCACGTAGATTTCGCTTCCCACTCCCATGAATGGAGAAAACACCACATCATCGGGGGCAGACCACAAAGCCATGCAACGTTCGATCACATCCAATTGCAAGGGGCATATGTGACGGGCATCATCCTTGTCCTTGGCCTGCCGATAGGGCAGCACTCGCGTCTGGTCGATATCAAACCAGACCGGCGACGCATATTGCTGCCAGATCCAATGCGCCCGTTTGTTCTTGCGTGGGTCCGTATGCATCTTCAACTGCTTCGGTACGGACCGCTCCCCGTAATAGACCGTCAGGCCGTTCTCGTTGTTGATCGGTTTGGCGTTTTCGCCGGGCTTGCGGAACGCCAGCAAATAGTCGGGTATGCCCGTCCGCACTATCGCGGAATCCTTGACCAGTTGTTGATGAGCCAGCCCAACCGCATGAGTGCGAACCGCCGCTATCAGCGGGTCTTTCCAAATGCAATGGCGGGAATGGAAGACAAATCCGTGCTCCTGAAACAGCCGGATGATGTCACCGCTAAAATCTTTCAGGCCGATTTCTTCGCCATTGCGTTTGTACGTTGGCAAGTCCATGCAATGTACCGCCACGATGCGGCCCGATGCCAGCGCCCGAAACAGTTCGGCAGCCAGATAGCCAAACTGCGTCAGGAATTCCTTGTAGGATCGGCAATTGCTCAGGTCGCGGGGGTCATCGCTGTATGAGTACAAGTCGAAAAAAACGGCGGCGAAAAGATGGAAAATCCTACTGATTCCGCCGGCACTCCTTTCAGAATATCCATGCAGTCGCCACAATATAGGGCGTACTGAGGAGTGATTGTTTGTTTGTAGACATTGGCTATTGACATGAATCCCTCTTATTCAACCATGCCGGTACTTCCATGATTTGTTGCGCCACACCGTTAGCAGAGTTATCGCGCAATACCTGATTGATGCTGGCGCAAATGCCAGCATACATCTCGCAGATTTGCCGTTCCTTGCGCAGCATATTGGCCGCTACCTTGCCTTCTGCTTCAGTATGAACCAGCCGCACATTGACACGATTCTTCTGCCCAAATCGCCAGCACCGCCGCAGTGCCTGATAGTATTGTTCCACGCTATGCGTTGGAAAGTAACTCACGTCTGCGCAATGCTGCCAGTTCAGGCCGAAACTGGCGATCTTGGGCTTCGTCACCAGCGCCCGTATCTGGCCGCTGGTGAACGCCATTAGTTTCTCTTCCTTTTCCTCATCACGGTCAGCACCGCTAACCTGTACCGCTCCGGGGATGAATCGTTCTAATAGCGCCGCTTCCTTGTTGAGCTGACACCAGGCAAGAACGGGCCGGTCTCTTGGTAGTAGTTCAGCTACCTTCTGGCAGCGTCGTTCCGCCGTTCGTTTCTTTTCTTCGCGCTGCTCGGCCAGAGTATTCGCCTGATAAGGGAAAAAACCATTGCGGAAATCATTGGGCAGTACGACTCGTTCCGCAACCAATTCGGGTAAGATGAATGCACCGTCGGCGTAGCCCAGATCAGAAGGTAGCCGTACCGCTCGTGCCCATCCTGACATCCATTCCCAGAAGCGTGTACGGGCATGTCCCTTTAACGCCCAATGCTGCGTATCTTCCCCACCGTTGGTGAAGAACATGCCCAGCATTTGCCCACGAGGCATGATGCCCAATGCTTCAGACAGCGAACCAATCTCCATGTGATCGTTGGGGGCAGGAGTAGCGGTACAGCCCAAACGATACGGAACCTTCGTCATGAATTCAGTAACAACTCGCCGTGTTTTGCCGTCGAAATTCTTGATGCAGCTCAGTTCATCACCGACAAAGCCCTGAAAATCAGTAGGGCGGTAATGGTGCAATTGCTCGTAATTGGTGACGTTGATCCCGCGATGCAATGCTCCGCCCTTGACGCGATGAGCAATCATGCCGAAACGTTCGGCCTCCTGAACGAACTGCCGTCCTACAGCCAAAGGTGTCGCAATTAGAATATTGCTGTTGGTATGTCGTACCACGTTTTCAGACCAGACCAATGATAGAAGTGTTTTGCCTAGGCCGCAATCGGCGAGGGCCGCTGCCCAGCCCTGACGAATTGACCACTCCGCCAGATACTTTTGAAAATCAAAGAGACAGTCCGGTAAGAACGTCGGGGCAAATCCATGCCGACGTCCTTGAACGGATTTGTGTTTGAGGAAAGCAGCGTATTCCCCGTTGGTATTTTTCATCCCTTCGGCCCCCATTCACCGCTCCTATCAACCCACGGATTCTTCTGGAACCAGTTCGCTTCCCCAATATCCGCCTCAACCTCCATCGGCACTACCAGCCACGGCCATTCTTTTGGCAGCTTGACTGAAACGAAATGGCGAACGGCATTCAGGTAGTCTTGTAGTTCGCTACGGGGCACGCTGCTGATGATTGAGTCATGGATCTGGCCAACGATCTTTGCCCGCATCTTGTGCTTTTCAATCCACTGTTGCAGCCAGACCAGCACTTGCAACAGGCAATGGAATGAGGCTCCTTGGATCACGTAGTTCAGGACTTCGTTCCTCTTATATATCCCTGAACACTTGAAGCCAGTATGCATGGCGAACCAACCCTTACGACGGTACGCCTGCCACCATTGTTCCTTCCATAGGGTGTAGACGGGAAAGCGGTTCTGCCACAGTTCGTCTTCTGCTGACTTTACCTGCGCTTCAAATGTACCGACTGCGGGCGCATGCTTGGGATTGCATGCCCCCAATTTCGTGATACCTTTTGCAGCCAGCCAGCGCCTCATGGGAATCTTGTTGGGTCCACGCAGATAGCGGGAAGTCCGCCACAATGACGGGGCGCACTGGAAATAGACGCTGCCGTAAAATTGTGCGAAAACGAATGCCCCCTTGCACAGATTCCTGAGTGGTCCTGCATCTTCCTTGGCAATCTGGTTCCATTCTTCTCGGGTGATGAGGAAATTGTCCAGGGCGGCGTCTCGGTGCATGTCACTATCGGGGTTGACCAGATAGTCTACCAGCGTCGGGTCGTGATGGTAGCACGCGCTTACCCGCACTTCTGCGCCTCGGAAATCGTTCTCGACGATGACCCAATCTGGCCCGTCAGGTATGAATGCCGTGCGGATGTACTTGGAGATTTCCTTGTTGCGGATGGGGATGTTGGTGAAGTTGGGCGAACTTGACGAAGACCGAAATGTGATGACGGTATTCAGGTTGAATGATGGATGCAGCCGGCCGTTGCAGACTTCTTGCGTGATCCCCTTGAGATAGGTGCCCCGCAGCTTGCACAACTTCTTCCAGCGAAAGTACGGCTTCAGGAACGGCAGCTTGATGCCAGCGAACGCCGCTTCATTGGTACTGTCCCGCCCTGTCGCCGTTACCGTCTTGCTTTTGTGTTTCAGTTCCTGAAAGACAACATGGGCCAACTGCGGGCCGCTGTCCAGATTGGCCTTCATGCCAAAGCGACGTCGCCAGATTTTGTAAACATCGTCCGCACGTAGCTGTCGTTCCAGTTCCTCGATCTGATTGGTAACTTGGACCGTGACCCGTTCCAGATAGGGAATGTCGATACGAATTCCGTTCGCTTCAACTTTCGCTAGCGCCAGCGCCCCCTCCATGAACAGCTTGAACGCCCGCGGTGAATCGGGAACGACCTTCTGCATCAGCGGCCTCCCCGATGCCGCAGAATGATCTCTTGCGCAACACGCAGGTTCAGCCCGTTGGTTTCCTTTATCACCTTGGCATGATCGGGGCCAATCCAGCCGGGCGGTTTCAGGAACTTACCTGATGGACTGAATGTCGCCTGACCGCCGGGGAATTTTCTGTCGTTCGCTTCACATACTTCGGCCAGATGGGGCAGGTCAGGAACACCGCAGGAGAGCATGGTGCCGATGCAGACATATATTGTGTCGCAACAGCCGTCGATGACATCCTTCAGAATGGTTGGGCAATGACCATGCAGTTTCAACCTGTCCGGTCCCTCAAAATCGGTATCGACCTCAAACCCCAGAGCGTAGATCGTCTCCAGCGCTTCCTCCAGTATCAGTTCCGCCCGCAGCCGGCGTGTCGCTTCATCAGGCTGGGCTGGGCTGGGCGGGAACCTGCTGGTGGGCATCAGTAGGGGCGCAGGTGCCCATACAGAATAGGTTGGAGACAGCGGTAGGACTGAGTTTGTCGAACATGGATTCTCCTAGACGATCATCTCTGCGCGATCTTGCAACACGGGCTGGTATTCCTTGTCTAATGAAAAATCATCCGCTTTGAAATCTTCGGACGTTGGGGTATAGACGAGACCGGGCGTTCGCAAACATTGCTTTTTCGCATCAGCGATACGCCGCGCCAGATCGTAGTGGGCTTGATAGATATGAACATCACCGCCGATCCAAACCAGTTTGGACGCGATCCGCCCGGTCCGATATGCTAACCACATCAAGAACGCCCAATACTGAAACCAATTGTGGGGCAGTCCGCAGATCACATCTACCGACCGTTGGTATGTAACCAACGTCAGCCCATTGTTCTTCCCAACGAATGCTTGAATGATGGTGCCGTGGCAATTGGTAATCGGGCAAGACGAATGAGTCATATCCGCCGTATTCCAAGTAGTGATGACGTTCCGACGGCTGAATGGATGATTTTGCACCCCATCGAGCATCAGTGCTATTTGGTCCACTGCGATGTTGCCGATTAACGATCCACGAAAATTACGAAACTGCTGCGAGTAATTGAATGGTACATTGCCTATGTGATTTGCCCACGGCTGCCACCACGAACGAACTTTTTCATGCAAATCCCAGATGTTACACGATCCACTCATGAACCATTCCCATTCACGCAAGCAATTCTTCCATGCCGTTTTGCGGGCTGACACAAGAGGCACGACGTTAAATTCGATTTGCATAGCGACCATGCGACGGCAAACCGAATTGCGTGTCATCAATTCTTCGCCGTCATCCAGTATGCTGCAAATCAAATCGGCATAGGTGGCATCCACGTTGCCCATCATCGGTACTTCCCACCTTCCTTCATTATCTCCACGTCCGTGCCGCCGTTCAGTTCCCGAAACTCTCCGTTCCACCAAGTGTCGCCAGTAGGTCCGTCGTACATTTGGATGTTGAAACGGTAGGTTCCCGATATTTCCAACGGGTTGATGAAGCTGTGGTAATGATCGTAGTAGTATTGGCCGGGAGCGTTGGTTCGGTAGTTCCAACCATAGAGCGGTTCGCTTTCAGCGATCCAGCGTTTGTATCCAGCCAACGCTGCCATCAGTTCCTATTTCTTTTCGATGGGAGTCACTTCGTATGCTCCTTGATCCATCGCTGGACTTCTTCCGCCACTTCCAAGTATTCCCGCGACGGCGTCAGGTTTACTTCTTGACCCGGCCGATAGCTCTTCCAGATTTTTGCCCTCAAATAGGCCGGCAGCTTGAACCAATGCGCGGAACAGCCCCACATAGCCGGCGGACATTGTTTCGGGCAATTTGGCCAGTGGCAGTGATGATTGCGTGTCTGCCCCTGCGATTTGACGTAGGCCGCTTTCGCCGCGATTGATTCACCTGCGCTACGTTTCTTTGCCATCGGTTTTCCTTTTCTTTTCAGCGGCGCGGGCGGTCAGGTACTTACGGAAGTCTTCCAGTTCCTTGGTGTCGTTGTCCAGTTCTTTCGGATCAGGTTTCCAGCCGCAGCGGGGGCAACCGAGATGATCCTTACAGGAACCTTGCCAGCCAAACCGCTTCTTGCATTTGGGGCAGCAGGCGTCATTGAACGTGGTCATCAGGCGCTATGCCCCTTCCGCATCTCAGCGATAGTGTCGGGGTCATCCCTGCGGTGCAGACCACGCGTCGGATCACCCTGCCCATGCGTAATGCGGTAGGCGTCGAATTCGTCAGCCAGCCTACGCAGACGTGCGGGGAAATCGGGATGTACGTCAGGATCGTTGGCGATGCTGTCCGCGTAGGCCCGCAAAGCGACAGCGGCGTGCGGATCACGGGCACCCAGCACGAAGTTGGGCCACTCAACCACCGTACCATCCCTGCGCTTTACAAGGTATTTGCCCTCTGGCGACTTGGGATCGTCACGGACTAAGCCGGCCAACTTCGGTTTCTCGTTCATCGTTTTCCCCAAAAGGGTTTTGTGGCGATGGTAGGGCATGAGACGCACATCCAACGTGTCCGCATCTAGGACATTTGCCAACGCCCTTAACAATTTCGTCCAGCGTCGCGGTCAATTGTCGATCATGGTAACGAGCGGCCCGTGCCTCGAACACGAACAACGCAGCCTTCAGCAAACCGATACCCGCTTCGGTTTCCGCACAGGGCAACTGGCTGTTGACATATTCGGCGCGGTCGATCAACGCCCGCAGCACTTCTTGCATCGTCGTGCCAGGGTGATGGCCAATGTTGCCGGGGTACTTGGTCCCTTCTCGCTTGACGAATGTAAGCGTTTGGAGCAGTTCTCCGTCTAGCGGGTCCAATAGGTATTCATGGCCGCGATCAACCACTATCACAGTTTCAACCCCATTTTTGGCGCCAGCTTTTGTGCGATGTGCCATTCCACCAACGAGTCCATCCCGTTATACAGCAGCAGTTTTTGTAGCGGGGCCTCGCGGATGCGGTTGGGTGAATTGCCACCCCCTTTGGATGTCAGAAATGGCTTGATTTCATCATCGTAGCTTTCCCCACCTAGTAGCGCGAACGTCATGAACTTGGCGCCGGTGATACCCCGCCGGTTGTCCGCTACATGAGACGCCAGCATGTCGTCGATCTTCCAGTTCCGCGGCATCACGCCCAGCTTGGCCAACGACCACCGAATCTCGAACTGAATATGCTGCCCGATCTTGGGCGAGTCCGACAGGAGCATTTCTTTAGTGGCTTGGATCGCTTCCCCGTGCCAGGGGTAAGCGACGCTGATCACCCCGTCGCTAACCGAACAGCTGTAGATTTCGGCATGCGCCCCGTCCGGCTTCAAAGTGGTAGTTTCATAGTCGAACGCCAGCGGCTTCCCCACCGCCGTCATCTTCCGCACCGCTGCTGCTGCCTTGTTCGCGTCCAGCTCCACCCGCACCATCGCCTTGTAGTCAGGCGGGCCGTCCGGCCACGGCCGTCCCTTCAGTTTCAGCGCCCATTCCAACTGCTTTTCAAAATCGTTCAGCACCAATGGGTCGGGCTTGTCGTTGAACCGCTGAGCACTGCGTAGGACGTGGCTAGGATGCCAAACGGGTGCTACCCAGGCGTTTAGTTGCTGGTTGGGGATGCGCCAACCGACCCATTTGGTGACTTCGCCGGGGTCTTCCTTCCACAGCCAGCCGATGACCGACTTGACCGCGTGTTTGCCCAACAGGATCACCAGCTCGGGCTTCAGTGCTTTGATAGCGTTGACGACGGTAGGACGGCAGTAGCCGATTTCCTTGTCGGTAGGTTGACGGTTTTTGCCCTTGGCGTCGCTAGCGCGGCAGGCGATGGCGTTCATAATCCAGCAATCGCGGGTCAGTTCGCACTTGAACCGACGCAGCGTTTGCTTCAGCAGATCACCAGCGGGTCCGACAAACGGCCGGCCGACAAGGTCTTCGTTTTCACCGGGGCCTTCACCGCAGATGAGGATTTTGCGGGCGCCGTCTCCATCAATCGGCATGCGAGGGCTTGCGCACTTCTTGTCGAGCTTACACGTCCAGCATTGTGGTTGCGGCGGGACCAGCAGCTTGAGCGAACGGGTTGTGACGGCGGAAAAGAAACCGGCCATCATTCTGCCCCCATTGCGTAATCATCAGCTTCGGCGCAATCACTGCACAATCCCAATGGCGGCGGATCTTCAACTGACCAAGGGAACAACCGTCGGCAATTGGTACATGCGTAACAATCTGGGCACGCCACTACTTCGCGAAACACATCGCCGAATTGCCTGCCGCAGCGTCGACAGCATGGTGGATTATTGCTGTCCATCATGCAGCCCCAATCGTCTCAGTGTCTACCAGCATCCGGTCAATGTCGTCGTACCCACCTGCCAGCATCCGCTCCTCTACCTCACGCGGATCAACGCCCGGCACCTTGCTCCAACCTGCCAGATGATGAAAGTCCCACAGCGAATCCAACACAGCGTTCCACGCACTTTGCGTCATCATGACTCCTGTTCGACTACTTCAGTAGCTTCTTCATGTGTCCCATCGCCGTTGCTGATAGGGGACACGTTCGGCCGAAAGAGCCATGCCGTGTAAATGTACCCACCCGCATCAACCCGCAGCCGATCCGTTGTCAGCGTCATCTCGCGGTGTTTGGTGACAATATCGCTCAGAATCTTGGGCGAAATCAGGAACGTCAGCTTGGGACCGTTGTACGTTACCTTGGGCGTTTCCTCGAACCAACCGGACACGCCCGTACCGCGTAATACCAATCGCCCCGGCCGCAACGAAACCTCCAGCATGTTGTTGTCAGTATTCTCTTGAGAGAATACCTCAGCGCGGGCGGCTGCTTCGGCCAGCCCCTTCGGCAACGCAGCGGGCTCGCCGCCTTCGGCCAGGAATTCCGTCAGGCTGGGGTAGTCTTCCAGATAGCGACGGCAGGACAGCACCAATCCGTTGGGATTGCGGAAATGAACCCAGCCCGCCGTTTCCCCGAATTCGACCATGCCCAACGATACGACGTTCTTCAGACTGGACGGCTTGAACATGGCCGGTTCGGCGAAGCCCGTTTTCAGTCGCCAGCGGCATGCCTGAAAATCAGTACCGGCTTCGATCCATTTGGGATGGACGTGGACAACGTTCGCGGCCGCCTTGGGGTCTTTCTCGTCTGCGCAGTTGTGGACGATGTTGACTGCCTCGCAGAAGTCCTTGTGCAACTTGTGCCACTCTGTTGGCGTTTCGATGCTGTCGATGGGCAGCAGGATTTCCTTCTCCATGCGGATGCCGGATCGGCGACGTTTGCCTGCTACCAGCAGTTCGCCGTCGCCTGCGCTGACGTCAATGTCGTCGTCGGGTAGCAGCTTCAGGATGTCCAGCAGCGATTTGGACTGGACGGCGCCAGTGAACGCCTTCTCCAGACCGGATGGACCGCGGCAGGCGATTTCGTCGTTGAATGCGCAGACCTGCCCCTTGACAAAAATGAAGCACTGACTTTGCTCGATGACCTCCCTCGTAGCCAGGCCGGGGGCGACACCTTCCAGGCAACGCAGGAAATGCTCACGTCCGATTTTCACAATGTTCCTCCTGTCCGAGCGATAGTATCAAACGTTTCAATGCACCGGCGCTATTCAGCAGATGACTGAGGCGCCGGGCTATCTCCAGATCAGTCAGCTCTGTTTTGTCGTGGCGGCTGAATGGACCGGCGGCTGTGTTCAAAGTACGTTGCATCCAGGCATGAATCTCTTGCTTGCTGCGGCTTGTCAGTTTGGCGATCCATGACAGTTTATAGGCCCCGTTCTTCTGCCCCGCTTCGCCGAAACAGAGAGCCAGCAGGTCCAGTTCCCGCTTGCTGAACGGTTCGCCGGCACGGTTGATCCGATTCGTCGAAACGTAACCAGCGACGTCTGGATAGCGGGCCGGTAGTTTCCAAAGCCGTGTCCAGATGGATTTGGGGCTCCTGCCCATTTCGCTGTGGAAAGAGGGCGGCCGACCAGAAGCAATCCAACCATGAACAAGGAAACCGTCCAACAGTATATCATCATCGGCTGGCGTCCACGGATCGCCGTCGTGATAGAATTCGCCGTACCGTTCCGCCAGCCGGCGTTTCTGTTCGTTGAGTTTCGATCTGGGGTTGATGTGACGTTCACGCATGGTTATTTCGTTTTCCTACTCTGTACATAATGACGCAATCGCAGCTTTTGATCCTGCATCCGATTGGTTATCAGGTAGTATGAGAGCATGAATACCCGACGCCCCCCCCGTAACACAATCTCCGGTTCACCAACCAGCTTCCGTCCGGGTAGGGCGCCGCAGCTGCCCGAGTAAAACAGGATCATGCGTCATCTTTCCGAAGCGATAGTTTTGCATCTGTCCACTACCCTCTTCTTTCGGACAAGAAATCAGGTAGTACGACAACATCAATGCAGCGCCCCCCCAAGGACGTCTTCTGGTTCCAGATCTTTGTTGCCGTTACTGCCTGAGTAGAACAGAATCACGCGGGTAACTTCTTCCGCATACGGCGATAGCGACGGAAGCGGCCCTGCTGCATTTTCACCGCGGCCTGTCCTGAGAGCATATGATAGGTGAGCATGAAATCGCCTTTGCGCAACACCAGCTCAGGATCACATCGCGTGATCTTCAGCGTCCCGTCGCCGTTTCCCGAGAAAAAAATACGAATAACTTTCCCTCTTCTGTTTGCATACCAGCCGAAAACGGGGCTCTGGCCTACGTTTGCCTACTGAGTTGACAGCTGTCAGCATCAGCGTAGCCGCAGCCCCGAAGTATCGTTCAGGATCAGTGGTATGGTCTCCCCCCCCCGTCGCCACTGTAGAAAATTACCACGGCCGCTTACTCTGCTTGCGATGAAATATGCGACGCATGATCTTTTTACCAAATGCTGACGATTTGCCACTGGCGTAAATATCGTAATAGGTGCAGAGCAGACAAGGAACTGTTCGCGACCGTCGCACCATCGCAATGTCAATAGGTCGATGAACTCCAGCAATGAACATAATCATCGTGCGATCTCAATCAAGTGCTGAAAATTATCATGGTTGTTTGGCAATGTGTTTTCTTTTCAACCACCGGCGTAGGCGGATACGTTGCTTGAACCAAATACGAAGACGGGATTGCAGCTCTTCTTGTCGATTATCGAAATAAGAGAACATCATGTGGCGCCCCCCCTATTTTCGGCTGTTTGGTTCGCAGCCTATGCCAGAAAAAAATAAGATCATTTCACTGTCCGCTGCTTTCTATGATCCCGCCACACCCACCGTTGCTTGCTTCCTATGTTCATGTATGTCAGTAGCAACGGCAAAGACGCCCCCCCCCGTTCGCCTCTTCATCAAAAGCCCTCGCCCACTTACCAGCCGATTCGGGGCCAGAATAAAATAGGATCATGGAAGATCACTTGCCATTACCAGAGAAGAATCCAACGGCCGGACGGCGATTGGCTGGCTTGAATGGCCAGGGATATTCCGATAGCCACTTGCGCAGCCCCTCGAAAAACAACAGGTTGGCAATCTTGCGCTCGCTGTGGCGATTGATGACGCCATGTTCGATAACGTTGCCGTCCTTGTCGTTCTTGCCCAGCGGTACGCCAATCTGTTTCAGCCATTCCCGCACGATCCGTTGTTCACCGGGTGACAGCGTCGAGTAGTGCTTACCCTTGGCTCGCGTAGGGGCGTCCTGCGACATGGTAATTTGGTAGGGCTCTGTTTCGTATGTGAACCTACCGCCACGCTTGTGCGGTAGCAAGATACCGCCAAACGCCCCTACCTTCGTCCACGTAGCAGAATCCACGCTCCACCACGGATAGCGCAACAAACATTCGTATCCGGTGACGGCGAATCCATGCAGTTTTACTTTCGGTAGCCGCTTTGGAGTGTCGCAAACGAAATCAAACACGCGGTCTAACCACGTTCGACATGCTGGCGATCCGAAGCTTCCTACTAGGCCGCCGATGGCGATGAACTCATAACCACGTCGAACGTAGCGACGCAGCCATTTCAGATCGGTGCGAAAATGTACCACCGGAACCGGCGCCAGTCCGTGTTCTTTTTCGAGGTACTGCTGATTACGCCATGTTAGTTCTGGTTCTGGGATCGCGTCCACATTGGCGTAATAGTCGATGTACTTTCGGTATTTCTTGACGAAGGCCGCGTACTCATCCATGTACCGCCAGAATTCTTTGGTGTCGTAATAACTCCAGGGTGATTTTCCGTGCTTCTTTCCGTACTTCGTGGCGGCTGTCCAAAGAGAGAAGCTGCCACTGTCCAGAAAAAACAAGCCGTTTTCCGTAGTCATTTCATCTGCCGTGAAATAGATTTGTGCGGCCCTAGAACGATACCGAGGCTCCGGACAGCCTCGCAAGCAAGAGTCTATCAAATCGGGGACACGGTATGTCGAAAAAAGATAGCATGATGCGAGCTTTTGTTTTCAGCACCGTTTCAGGTTGTCCGCCTTTGGCTCCGGCGCCACTGTAGTAAATCTTCAGGGGCTTATAGCTTCCATCGGGTTGCAGCTTTTGCAATTGTTTCCGCAGCCATTCATAATATTTAAGGTAGCATGCGTACCAAACTCTCGGATTAGCTAAATCACCTGCGGAGAACCCTAGATGATCGAGCCATCGCAAAACAGCTCTACGATGAAGCGGAGGCAGCGTGTCGAGATGGCCTTGATTACTTTGTTTGGTATTACCGACTTTTATGATGATTGCATCCTTTTCGGCTGTCCATACACCTTTTTTCGTTAGCGGTAACACTAAATATCCGCGGCTACCAAGATGCGCCCAACGTACTGTATCGACTGAATGCCAAGGAAACTGAGCCATCGACCGATGTCCTCCGATTCCAAAACCATGCACTTTCACTTGCGGGATTCCGCGGCTATTGCACAGCTGATCGAAAACCAGACGAATCCACTCCTTACTCGTTCTTCTAGTTGTCGAGGCTGCGATACCGCCCAGACCTATGTATCGGTAGCCCCGATTTATGTAGTGTCGAATCCACTGCAAATCTGTTCCTAGGTGTATGACTGGAACGGGAGAAAGCCCGTGCTCTTTTTCGAGATATTGCTGGTGGTCCCAAGACAACTTTGCGTCAAACATCACGTCGACATTAGCGTAGTAATCAATCGCGATTTCATTGGCATGAATAAAAGCCGCGTATTCATCCATGTACGTCTTGTAACTGGAGGCCGTCGCTTTCGATTTCTGCCAAAGTGAAAATGCGCCGGAATCTAAGAAATGTGAACGGGGCGGCCAGAATTCGGTCATGGTTTCACCCGCGGATGAGACTGAGCAGTTCTTGGCGCACGACGGATTCACGAAAAGCCCCTGTCAATGACGATGTTACCAGTTCCGAATGCTGTTTCTGTACACCGCGACAAACCATGCAGAAATGAGTCGCTTCCAGTATACAAGCGGCCCCCAGCGGCTTCAGATGCTCGTCCAGCGCAGCAGTCACTTGCTGACATAGACGTTCCTGTATCTGCAAACGGCGAGCATAGATGTCGAGAATTCGTGCCAGTTTGCTTACTCCAATCACTCGTTTGTCTGGGATGTATGCGATGTGGGCGCTACCGAAAAATGGCTGTAGGTGATGTTCGCAAACAGAATGGAATTCGACATTGCGTAACACTACCATCTCGTCGCAGGCCCCATCCTCGAACACCTTCAGCACGTCTTCGGGTTTTTGTTTGTAACCTGCGAACAGCTCATCGTAACTGCGCAGCACGCGATCTGGGGTATCTCGCAGCCCCTCGCGCTCGGGGTCGTCCCCAATGTACGTCAACAACGACAGAACGGCTTGACGGGCCTGACAGTACCAGATGGTATCGCCGGCCGGCTTCGGTTCATCCATGCGTTCCTCATTTCGACAGCAATTCACAAGACAGGTAGGACAGCGGGTCTTCTGTGTTGTTGGCCGCGAACGCGGTAAGCCGCTCCTGGCAGCTTCCGCACTTGCCGCACGCGAGCGGCTGCGCCTTGTAGCAGGTGCGTGTCAGTGCGAACGGAACGTTCAGAAGCAGCCCCTCGCGCACGATGTCGTCCTTGGTAAGTTGCAGAAATGGCACTCGTAAGGAAACCTTGCCATCAGTCGCAGCAGCAATGGCTTCTCGTGCAGCGTCGATGAATCGTGGGCGACAGTCCGGATAGATGAAATGATCCCCCGCATGAACGCCTAGATACATGGTCGCCGCTCCGACGCTCTCAGCAAGACCAGCAAGGACAGATGCGAAAATCAGGTTGCGACAGGGGACCACTGTTTGGCGCATGCTCTCTGCTTCGTAGTGTCCCTCCGGTATATCGCCACCACTCAACAACAAATCAGAACGGAATCCCGCCATGACACCAGATAAATCGATGAGACGAAAAGACACCTCGTAGTAGCCCGCGATCTGCGATGCCGCTTGATTTTCGTATTGATTGTGCTTGGACCCATAGTAGAAGGCGACGGCCATCAGATCGTTGGGACGGATATCTCGCAGCACTTGGGCTAGCAGCACAGTGGAATCCAAGCCGCCAGACAGCGAAACTATCGCTCGCATAACTACTCCAATCCAACGATCTTGTGTAACTGAAGACAGAGGGTATAGCCAAAGCGTAGACAGCTGTCGACCGCTGCTTTGGTGTTGGCTGCATTCTTGACAGGATCTTGCTCATCGCAGGGCTGGACATAGACCTTGTCATGGTATTGATGCAGTGGTAAAGGACGGAAGGGGCGACAGCCGTTAAGTGTCACAGACGGCAGCCCGTCAGCCTCGACCTGTCCGGCACTGATGACGTATTTCCATGCGTCGACGCGGCGAACGATCTCGGGTGCCACCTTTGGCGTCTTGGGGGAGCAGACGAAGTGCAACTTGGGGTGATCGTACAAAGTGGAGAGCGATGGATCGTACAACGTGCCATTCGTCTCGATTTGCACGACGAAGTTGGCCAGTGCTGTACCAATGAAATCTCCGAGCCGCTGCCGTAGCGGTTCCCCTCCGGTAATGACGATCAGGTCACGGTCGGGATGATTCGTCTGGTAGGGGCCGCGCAGTTGCTGCAACACTTCGATAATCAACTGGAATTTCGACAGAAGCCGACGACCGCTCGTGTAGTCTGTGTCGCAGAGCGGGCACTGGAGATTGCAGCCAGCCAGACGAATAAACACAGCCGGACGTCCAGCAAATGGCCCCTCGCCCTGAACCGTGTAGAATACCGAATGGACGTCAAGCAATCCTTCGGGATGCGGCTCACTCTTTTCGATGGGCTGGACATTCGGCAGGGTAATCACTGGGCTTCCTCCTGCTGCTGCTTCATGCGGTCCCGCACTTCTTGCCGCAGGATGATGACGTCATCAGGGGCGACGAACCCCAGGCGAACGCGCTTACCGATCACCTCCAGCACCGTGACCGTGATACCACCGTCCACGACAATCTGTTCGCCTTCTTTGCGACTCAGAACAAGCATGATTTACCTCCTTGCTAGGACTGATCTAGTATCCATGTCCGGGATAATCGGCGCAACAGGCCGGCGTTTCCCAGAGCCGCACGTTCGTTACTTCGAGCCCGCTAACCGTCAGCAGCTCTTGGCATTTTTCGTACAGTTCTCGCGCCATGTTTTCGGCGGTCGGATTGCCGTACTTGACGGCGTAAGGCGGACGTTCCTCGGTTGCTGCTAAATGGGATAGCTGCGGATCGGCGGCATTCAACAGCAGCGCATGGTCCCAATTGGCGTCCAGCCAGCCCCCAATCAACTCTTTGATCTTGCCAAAGTCGACCACCATGCCCAGCCGATCCAAGCCGTCGGCCCGTACCGTTACCTCAGCAACGCCGCGGTGACCGTGCAGCGAACGGCACTTGCCGCCGTGCCCCAGCACGCGGTGACCGTAGTCGAATTCCAGGCGGCGGGTAACGGTGGTCATGTCCCCCTCGAAAATAATCCGCCAGATCGATGCGAGAGCGTTGATTTGACTGCTGCCAGCATTTTGCCGATGGGAAGGCCCACGAATGGAAAGACAAGATCAACGGAGCTGTTCGCGAACGCGGCTCGAATTGCTGCGCAATATTCCTTGCCCCCCAAACCAATCACCTGCTCGAATCTATGCAGTTTCATCCGCAAGACCTGCTCGCAAAGCAACCGAACCGCTATCGGAGATGATGATGGTCGGTTGAAAGAGACATCGTAGGGGCCGGGAATCATGAAATCGGGCGAGATGAATCCGTATTTGGCGCTGAGTATCATCCAAACATCGCCGAACTTTTCGGCGTAACGGCGATTCAGGCGAAACGGCCCGCCAATGTAGGCCGACTTCGCCTGAATCGCCCCGCGCCGGGGAGCGACGTCCCATGCCTTTGCCTTGCCGCATGGGACTACCACTAGCGTCCCGCTTCCCATAACAGTCTCTACTTCGTGGCACAGCTCGGCAGGTTGTCGCCGCGCCCCCAGGCCGAAATCCAGCCGCGAATGGTGGACACCTTGACGGCTTGATTGACGGCGTTCGCGTACTCCTCAGCATTCTTGGCCGACTTGTCTTTGTTTTTCAGCCACGCCTTGTAGACCTGCTCTTTGTTCGACGGACCGCGGACGGTGTCGCTTTTGGCGACCTTGTCCTTCTTCGCGACCTTTGCCGGCTTGGCAGCAGCTGGGGCCTTGACATGCCCATTGCTCGCGGCTTTGGGCGCATCCCCTTCCAACCCGATCTCGGTGTGCTCGCCCAGCGCCTTGCGGATGTTCGCCAGCAGGCCCTTCAGCGTCTTGTCTTCGGGCTCGCGGACGTCCGCCTCACCCATCTCGGCCAACGTGTTCAGGTTGCGCACGATGGCCACACGCTTCGCATCGCCGGCCGCTGCGAACCCCATCGCCGCCAGCAGCTCCCGGGCCTGCTTTTCGTCAACCAGCAGCTGCTTCTTCCGCTTCGTTGCCGTTGCCATGTCTTCCTCCATTGTGTCTGTAGTGGGCGATGTCGGGTATTGTATGGACTTCGCCGACTCAGGAAACACCAATCCCGCCGCCTCTGCCTGAATCAACATCTCTTCGCGATTGCTGCCCACCTTGGCCCGACCCGTCCTGCCACAGTGCGTCCGCTCGGCCGCTTCCAGGGCCGTCCCCAGGCTGCGGTAGTGCTTGGGATAGTTGCTGCCGCCCATCTTGAGGTCCAGCTCACAGACCTGCCACGTCCCACGAATGCCGTCGACCGACGAGAAGAACTCGGCGAAGAAGTAATTCTCGCCACCGGAGAGCATCGCCGTGGCCCGGCTGACGCGATAGCGTCCGCAGACCGTCTCCCAAATCTGCCGATAGGAGGTGGCACCGACCACCCTTTTCTCGTCGAACATCCATTCCAGCCGGCCATCATCGGGCGGGCGGATACGTACCGGCACCGCATTGTCCCGTGCTGCCGGACGGGATTCCCCAGCGTTGACCCGCTTGCGAGCCGTGAAGTCGCCCTTGCGCATCATCTCGTTCGTGACGTCGCCGGGCTTCACGCCGTGCGGGGCCAGCAGTTCCGGCCAGTCCGCCCATTGATGGACGTTCGGACCGTGCAGCCAGACCAACTCGTTGACGACGTTCTGCACGTCCGTCTTCTGCGTCTTGACGACGGGCGGTGCGGGTGCGTCGGCGTTGCCTGCGCGTTTGGTCGGCACTGAAGTGTCCTCCAGAAGTCCCTCATCCAGTGCTAGTATAACCCAGCGCTCGAACTGGACGTCACCGACCGCCTCCTTGAGCGACGCCAGATCGGCCGGCACCTCGGCATCCCCTGCAACCTGATCCGCGGTCCAGCCGCTGACGATCAGGATGGCGGCGAACTCCTCGTAGGACTGCGGGACGTCGGCGACGGTGCTGGACACGGTACGCCGTTCCGCTGCCAGCATCTGCGGTACTGCGAGGGCGCCGACGGCCTTACGGGGCAGGATGATGTCGACGACGCGGTCGTAGGTTTCCTGCAACGATTCCTTCGCAGCCGCTTCCGTCCGAAACGGTCCGGCAACGGACGTGTTGCCATCTGCGACGTAGTAGTTCGGGAATGACGCACCGTCCGATGCGACCTTCAGACCATCAGATGCCGGGGCAGGAATACCAGCAGCCGTAGCAGTGGCAGACGGGGCAGGACTGTCCACCGCCGGGGTAGGCGGGAAAGGGGGCTGGTCATTCCAATTGGCGGGCGGTTCACTGACGAACGCCTCGAAATCAGGGTTGGTGATGGCTTGGCCTTCCTCCTGCTTCTTGAGGTACGCGCTGATCTCATTGGCTGCACGCTGCCGGTTGGCCGCGACCTCCTCCGGCTGATCCTCCAGCTCGCTCGGGTCCAGTTCAGCATCGGGCGTCCGGTTGGCCTCGTCGTCAGCGATCAGCCGTTCCGCTTCCTCCGGCGACGGCCGCATGGGGTCGGGCTCTTCACCAAAGTAACCGCCATCCTCCTCGCGGGCCATCAGCTGCGACGCCTGCCATTCCGGGCAGTCCGTGTTACCGCAGCTGCAACCGGGCGGATGCGCCTGCACGATGGCGTCAGTCTCTTCGCCCCAGACCTTCGCCGCTGCGTTGCTCAGTTCCTCAGCGACCGCGTTCTGCTGTTCGCAGTGGGCGGCGTAGGCGCCTTCCGTCTGCTTCAGCTCGGCGTCCTGCGCCGCATGCTCTTCGGCGAACGCCTTGGCGGCGGTCAGGGACAGCCGCTTGGTGCTGATCTTGACGTCCTTGCCATCGACCATGTGGCAGACGTCGAAGAAGCGATCCTTGCGCTTCAGCAACAGGTAGGTCGTGCCCTCACTGAAGTGATTGCCGCTGTTCTCGTCCCGCGTCCAGTTCAAGCTAGCCATCGTCGTCTCCTGTTGGTGGATTCTTCTCACCGCTTCAACACTGCCCTGTTCCGCAAGGTTGTTTGGGCTGCGGCTTACTCAAGTAGCCGGATCAACTCCGGCAGTTCCTCCGGCGCGATCGGCCGGAGGCTGTTCAGGTCGCCGCCGGTCAACTTGCGGTACACCTGACCCAACCACACCGGGCTGGGGTCATACCGCCGTCCTGCCCCTTGATGCGGTGGTATGTGGGCCGTCGCCACGATCTGCCCGTCGTGGACGGACAGCGTGCTCCAGGTGTAAGTAACCCGGCATGGTGGCGAGGTCCACATCTCTGGTTCCGTCTGGTACTTCGGCATCTTTCCATCTCCCTGCTGCACTACGCAGCTTCGGTCGGGCGAAAGTGTTCGAGAATGTCTTGCGGCAGATACCTACAGGTCGAGCCGTCGCTGTTCTCGGCGTTGTGGACGAGCACCCACAGCCTCTCGTGAGCTTCACCGATCTCGAAGCACAGCCCCTTGCTGCCAATGACTGCCTGACAACCGGCAACAAACCCCAACGCCCATCCCGTCACAGACGCGGTAGTCACTGTTTTGGAAGGTACGAACTCTGCCCACCAAGGACGATCAGCGTAGGGTCCGGCGTCTGGGAAAACCCCTGCGGTTCGGATTGGATGCATTGCTGTTCTCCTGTTTTCGTTTCCCGCGTTCCCTTATCTACCCTTAATCTTACCGTCAGGTTAGAATAAAGCAATAGCTGTTGCACCTTTTTTCTGAAATAATTTTCCGGTTCAAGCTCAGCCAATTTCCCCAGCTTACCTATCTTAACAAACGCGCCAGGATCGCGTGTACCGCGTTGGCGGCGTCCCAGCGGGGCAAAGGGCGGTTTCTAGCACCCTCGTTGATTCTGGGGGCATCCTGTCGCTTTGGCGACCGTATCCTGACGGGCCAGGCGCCCCAGCTTGCGTTCCGCCACGATGGCCCCTTCTCTGCTTCGGACAGCGGGGCCGGTGCGGCCTGCATTGTGCTGGGCCTGCGTACAGTCAACTCATGTACAGTACCCGGCAGTTCGCCCATCCCGCCTAACGTCGCCAGCACAACCTGACCGGGACTGGCATAGCGAACGAACCGCAGCGGCCGGCCGTGGGTATCGCTGTAGACCAGCTCGAACATGCGGTAAGGACACCAGCGCAGGCTGGCATCGTTCGCGATCTGAGCGGCGGTGGGCTTGCCCTTGGCCATTGCTGAATCCTATCTTCGCTTCGTTCGTCTTTCCAACGTCCTTAATCTTACCGTCAGGTTAGATTAAGTCAAGCGCTTTTTGGCGAAAGTGAAAAGATTTTCTCAATCTTCGTCGTCCTTTTCCTTCGGGGCGCCGGCAGGGTAACAGCTCACGACGAACGGCCGGCCCAACGGCAGGCAGCCTGCAACGCAGACCTTGTCCCTTCCTGGCGCCCCCTCACGCGGCGGGACAGCCCAGTTCAACCGCCAAACTCCCAACCGTTCTTCGTCCTGCCGTTGGTTCAACCCGATGACGGCGGTAGGGTGCGCGTTCTTCGTCTTGCTTTCGCTGAAGTTGTCGCGGCCTAGCCATTCGCGGGTGTAACTATCCGTGTCCGCCTGCGTCGCCGTCAGCAACAGGAAATGGTGCTCAAGGTTGATCCGGCGCAGATGGCGCCATGTCTTGTCCACCGCCAGCCGCCGTTCCCTCTCGTTGGGTGGGTCCGCCAGAATGTCGGCATAATCCACAAGGACCACGTCGGGGACGAATCCCTGCCGTTTGGCTTTCTTGATTTCTGCGTCCATCGCCGCAACGGACAACGTCGAATTGGCGCAGCAGTGCAGCCGGAAGTAGCTGTCCAGCGATTTCAGCCCCTTCGTCATCGTCTGCTGTTCGCCTTCGTCGATCTGCTGGCGGGTCAACGCTGCCCTAAACTCCAGCTTGTCGCATTCCACAGTCGATATCACCTGACCGCGATCTTTCCATTGCGAAGTAATCTGCCGCGGCATCTTGACTGTGCAAGGCCATTTGCCTTTTTTGGTGGACTTGTAAGGATGGCGGCACATGCGAGCGGCGAACCGCCAGCGGATTTGCCGCTCGCTCATGTCCCCGACCTCAAAGAAGAACACGCGATTGCGTTGCATCATGGCATGCCAGGCCATTTCCAGCAGCGCCCATGTCTTGCCTTTCTTTTCTCCAGCAAGGACTACCACGAAGTTATCGCGGGCCAGCGTATCTCCCAGGAACTCACCCAGCGCCCCGTTGTATCGAATGATCGGTTCTACCTTCTGCGCGAACATATCGTCCCAGGCGGCGGCATCCCCTAGCAGATTCGATGTCCGCCCAATCGCTTCTCCCGGTTCAGACAAGGCAAACGACGCCAGCCGTTCCTTCGCCTTGTCTAGCCGGTCCCGGTCCAGGTCACCCCCCATGTCATCGACCAGCCCGCGCAGCAGCGTCTTCTCGAATTGCTCGACGGCCATCTCGATGATATGCGGCGGCTTTACCTCTTCATGCAGCCTTTCGTACTGGTCGGAAACATCGGACAGCAGGCTCTGTACCAGCTGCACCTCATGCGTATCCCGATTGCCCGAACCCACCCACCGGTTGAAATAGTCGGTGATCGATTTGCGGGGCGCCTCGTTGTGGCGATTAAAGTGTTTGACGCACCAGCCCCCAATGCGATTGGCGTAGGGGGAAGGCAGTGCATCTGCGGACCAGACACGAGAGAGGCTTTCCAGGACCGGGGTACTCACGATCATCCCCATCAGCACCTGCCGCACCACTTCGCCGTCGCCGGTGCTTTCTTCGGAGCGTACCATCGCTCAGTCCTCCATGTAAGTCATGCGGACCCGCCCGTTCGGTAGTGTTTCCTCGATGTAGCGCTTGCGTTGCTGAGCGGCCTGTTCTGGACCCAGCGTTTTATTATCACTGCGGCGTTTGGCTGAAATGATCTGCGGGAACTTGTCAGCGATGCCCTTACCTGAATAGGCTTCGGGCATGTGCTGTTCACCGAAATGGTCCAGATACCACTGGCAGTAGACGCACACGTCCTTTTCGGGATAGGCCCCATGCAAGACGCGCAGCTGTTTCGCCCATGTTGTAACAACCGCGGCGGCAGACTTGCGATGCGGTCCATTCACCCCTAGCAATCCAGCGCGGTGAACGAGTTCGTACAGGCGGGCTGCGATATTCCTCTCCATTGATTGAACAGGAAGGGAACCGTTGGTTGATGCGGGATTTGCCTGATGGGAAGTGCTAGATTTCCCGCAAGAAGAATTATCGTCCCCCCCTGTCCCAAGAACGCCGTTAGGCGTTTGGGACTGTTGTTTTTTGATTGTTTTCTTTTTAGGGGGGTAAATACCCCCCACCCGTCGGGGGTATTTACCCCCCGCGGATTCGTCGGGGGTATTTACCCCCCGCGGTTTGCGGGGCGGTATTTCAACTTCGCCCAACTTCAGAGCGGCCAGCTGTTTTTCAACCTTGCTCGAACAGATATGCACCCACCGCTGTTGTGATTCGCCATGCTTGACGGTCTTGACGAAGCCTTCCTTGCGGAACTTCTTGAAGAACTGCTTTTGCGTATCGCTGTCCCAATCAAGGGAAGTGCGAAGAAATGAAGTGGTGCAGAGAAAGTACGTCTGATCGTCGAATTGCTTTTTGACGCTGTGCTTGCCCGTGGCATGATTGATGAGGTCTTGATAGAAGAGGGCTTCAACCTTGGTGAAGAGGCGGTAGGTGACGAATTCCCGCCGAAAGAAGAAGTAGTTGCCCTGCGATTGGGTGATGAGGTCGTCGCAAGCGCAAAGCGACACGCTGTCCTGCGAACCCTTTACTTTGGCGGTAGGAACGCTAGAATTGTGGGTAGGCATACCCGTTCTCCTTCTTCATGTTGGGGGACAAGGTCAAAGGGAGCACTGGTCATGCTCCCTTTTTCCTTTTCTGGTTCAGCTATTTGATCTCGCCGTGTTCATTTCTAGTCTTGGGCGCCATTGCCCGTAACGCTCTGTTTCAATTGCCCGCTAGCACTTCTTCAATCCATTTGCTTAGGCGTGGGCACCGCACCTCGAAAAAACAGGATTCCGTGATCGGATCGTTGAGATGGTTGCGGATGATCTGTTTGGCCGCTTGTTCGTAAGCGGCTTCATCGTTTCGACATTCGTTAGGCAGCAACGCCACCGCTACGGCTATTTTGGGTGGGATGACCTTGGTTAGTTTGTAGGGGCTCATGCTGTTCGCCTCCGCCGTTTGTAGGTATCGAGTGGACGTACTGCCGGACGCGGGGGCGGCATCCCCAGCAGTTCCCGCACGATGGCATTGAACGATTTATCCTTGCCCAAAGCCTTCAACGCTTTGTAGGCATGAACGTCGACGCCGATCACCTTCTGTTCTGTTTTGGCCATAGCTGCCTCCCGTCTGGGTTGGGTAGGATTCAGGTATAATAGCTTATGCAACGGGTTTCCGTCTAGCGGAATTCTGGGAATTTCAAAGCAGGACGTCTGGATCGCGGGCCAGCTGCGCATCCTTGCCGCGGGCCGTCGCGTTGGTGCATTGATGGGATGTGCCACGCTGATAGATTTCGTGGCAAGCAACGCAGGACGCATTGCCGCTCAGTCGCATGGGGTCTTCGAGCAAGTAGTGCAGCCGCTTCTCGGTCCGTTCCAGTCCTACCTTCGCCTCAGCCGATTTGGCGTTAGCCAGGCACGCCTGAATCAACCCCAACAAGCGGATGGCCCCGTCTGCGGTAAAACGGGTGCTGTAATCCCCTGTCAGCGATTCCAGCAGATAGGACAGCGCCCGTTCGCGACGCCCGTGTTTGGTGGTGTTTTCCTGCTGATTGACGCAGGAACAGAGGTTTTCCGCCAGGCGGATTTGATAGGTGCGCAGCAGCCACTGAATTGTGGTGCTGACTTCCTTGTTGTCCATCATTTCTCCTTTGCGGGCAGTTTCAGTGTCCCGCTTTTGGTGAATTTGATTCTGGTTGTTGGCGTACAGCGGATGCAATAACTGAACAGCCGGCCGAACTGGCGGACGCACCGAACATTGCCACCGCAATTGCATTTGCAGATGAACTTGGTTTTCATGTATGCCCCTCATGTTTGCGTAGAAATTCCTTCGCCAATCGCGAACAGGTTTTGTCGCACCATACATTCCACGGCGAAACAAGCCGCCCGTGTTTGGTACAGCCCCGCCGCAAGTCGATCTGTGTCGGGTGGCCTGATACCAGCTCAACTTGCCATCGTCGGCCTTGTCGCAGTTCGATGATCTGTTTGCGCAGCCAATCAGGTATGCCATTGAAGCGGTCACTGGTCGTTAGTCGGTACAGCGTTACCAGCGAATCGGTAAACAGGACGCCGTTCCAGCCGAATGGTAGGGACAGCAACGCCTGAACGGCAGCGTATGCCTCCGAGAAATTGTTGGTGATTTTGAGCAGCACTGGGCCGCCCCATGGTTTTACATGCTCGGGTTTGATGATCCCGCAAGCGGATTTTAGCTTACGTTGACTGATGGAATCGACCCAGCAGAACGCAAATGTACCGCCATGAGACGAAGGGTTCGGTCCGATAACGCCGCCGTCGCAGAAGATTTGATCGGGTAGGATTTCGTTCATTGGCCCAAATCCCATACCTCATTGATTCTCTGCTGATCGCCGGACGCGATGGCGTCTTTCAGCAACTGTTCCCATTCGATGTAGGCCGCATCCAACATCGCCACTTCTTCCGCAGTTGGCGGGATCGGGTCCGGTTCATACCTGGTCCACGCCCGCCCTTTGGCTTCATTCATTATTAGATTCCCTTATACTGCGTCAGGATTGCGCAGGTCGCGTTCAGATAGCTCCGCTGCGATTTCCCCTGTTTGCTGTTTCACGTCGCGTTATACGCGATCCTGGCTTGATTGCGGGGCATTCCTGATGGTTAGGGCCGTTCCCCTTTCCGCAGTTCTTCAATGTCCAGGTAGCGGAACTGCTGACCGCAACTGACGCAGCGGTCCAGTTCCAGCAGTTCGCCGCCTTGGTTGTTTCTTTGCATCAGTAGGACGCCACGTTCGCAGACAGGGCAGTCGCGCTTGAAGCGGCTGCGGTAGTCAAACGGTGTCAATTGCCCATGATAGACGTCGCGGATGGGCTGATCGAAGTTGGGGGCGATTTCGTTCATGTTCATTCCAGAAACTCCCTTCGCAGTTTGCGAACTTCTTTGGGTGACGCACTGCCGGGATCGGCTGCGTCGATTTCAACGCGAATCGTCTTGCCGGCGAACGCGCTCAGTTCCCGGCACAGTATCTTCGCACGTCGTTGTGCGGCCGGTTCTGAATCGAAAATGATGATGCGGATGGGGTGTCGTGATATCAACAGCACCTGTGCCCGCGTTACCCCGACGCCCAGCGTTGCGACTGCGCCTGGACCCACTCGCATGGCGTCCATTGGCCCTTCCGTCACGATGATGGCGTGGCGGACCATATCATGTCCGAAGAGCAGGGATTTCGCGGGGAACACTTCTTCTTCTGGCTTGGCGTTCTCATAGCGCAGTTTCGCCTGATCGGACACCGCCCGCGTCGTCCAGCTAACCGTTTCCCCGCGGAAGGTAATGGGGATGAATACCCGCCATGCCAGCCGCGCACTTAGTCCGATCCCTTTCAGGCCCCATAGCCGTTCCACTTCAACCGGATCGAAACCACGATGACGCAGGTATGCCTTGTGGATTGGCAGCAGCGCTCCTAGCCCATGCGGCAGCACCAGCTTGCCCCGCCGACGCATGGTAGGGGCGCGGCGGTCCCAACGCATGCCCTTGAGCAGTTCGGCGATCTTGCGGGGCTCTTCGCCGGTAACATCGCGAACAACATCCCAAAGACGATGCACCCCGCATTTCCAGCAGGAGCAGGAACCGTGGGCGATGCTAATGCCCATACCGTAATTGCCCGTACCGATGCCACAATACGGGCAGACGATCCCGAGCCAGCCTTCAGAGACGTGTTGACTTTCGCCGTGCTGACGAAAGTCAACGTCGTACTCTTGCAGGATTTCGATGAGGGTCATGGCTGTTGCGGTTGCGGCGGTCGGTTCAGCATTCGTAGCAGCTGGGCTTCCGCTTTGGCGCTTCGGACCCCTTCAGCATGAGCATCGTCCAGTGCCAGAGCGATGAGTTTGGTTAGTTCGCTATCGACGGCGGCTTCTTGCTTTAGTCGGCCGCTCGCTTCGGTAGGCAGATGTACCCAGGCGTCTATTACATGCTGCGCTTGTTCCAGCGATTCTTCAGACACGATCCAGCCGTCGCGAAATGCTGTCAGCAGTTCATCTTTGTAGGTCATGGGGCCTCCTTCACGCAGTAGCGTAGCTGAGTGGCGGCATCGGACAGGAAGTCCGCCAATTTGTCCAGGTCTTTCGCCTTGAGGAAACAGAGCGAAAAGACGGTATTCCCTTCGCTGATGACGAGGTTGCTAATGTCCTTACCTTTGCTGCCCTGTTCGACGTAGATCGTCGCCGAGCCGCCTTCATCATCTGCCGACAATGGCAAGGTCAGGGTTAGCTGCATTCGCTCCGACTGTTCCGCCAGGGCTTTGTTGAATTCTTGATCGGTCATGATTTGTCTCCGCACACAAAGGTCTGTTTCCAGTGAGACGGCAGCCGTTCCGTCAGCAGGTTTTGGTACATCGCCCAGATGATAGCTGGCGGGACGTCGTGAACGTTGCGGGCGATGGCCACGTCAACCGGGCAAAGGACGTTGACGATCTCGACATCGCGGCCATAGATTTCGGCCAGCCTGTAGTAAGGAGATATTTCCCATGCCTGCGTATTGGTGTTGTCCACGACCACCGACGCCATATCGCTGTAGTGGTCGGGATCTGTGAGCTGATTCAGGAATTTGCCGAGGCATTGATTGTGCGCCGGCCCGATGTTCGCCGGGTTGAAACGATAGACGCCGTCGATTACATGAAAGTCATCCGCTGAACAGACCAAAGGTCTGTTCAGACCGTCTAGGCCCCCCAGCAGACCGTTGTGATTGTCTTCGATCCACGTCGATTTCCCTGATCCCGGCAGCCCTCGCATGATGTAGACTTTCATGTGTTTCCCTCGTTGAGAAGTTCCTTGATGAGCTGATCGAACACGCTGAGGTTGTCTCCCTTGCCGCGGCCGTCGATGGTACGGTTGATCGTTTTCTGCTTCGCTTGCAACAGTCCTACCAAACGCTCTTCAATTGTTCCTTTCGCCACGAGCCAAAATGAGCGGGAATGGATACCTTCCTGACCGCGGCCGATGCCGTGCGTGCGGTCTTCTGCTTGCGTATGCGTGGCAGGTGACCATGCGTATTCGACGAACGCTGTTGTACTGACACCTTTGGCGGACCACCCCACCCCAGTCGCCTTGATCTGCCCCAGGAACACCCGGCATTTACCGTTGGTTAGGAACTTGTCAACGGCGTTCTGTCGCTTATGGCCGGTGATGGTGCCATCGACGCGGACGCAGCAATCCTTGTAACGCTTTTCCAGTTCGCCGAGAACGGAATGATGGACAGCGTACAGGATGATCTTTTCTTCTGAGTCATGCAGGAAGCCGTCCACCCAATCGAACACCGCTTTGAGTTTTAGTTGTGCCGCCAGTTTCTTCAGCGCTGCCAATTTCACCAACGCTGCGGCCCGCAATGATTTCTTACGTTTCTTCGGATGGAACTTGGCCAGCCATAACCCGAACGACCGCTGCGCCAGTTCATACTCCTTCCTGCGTTCAATACCGAGCGGAACAACGTGTCGTGCTTTGGGTGGTAGCTGTTTGAGGACGTCTTCCTTGCGACGGCGGATCATCAGGTTGTCTACCAGCAGTCGGTTAAGGACGTCGAGATTGCTGGCCCCGTCGAAGGAAATACCCCACGGTGTACGTCTGGGAGCACAGAACTTGTGACCAAATGGCCAGAAGGATGGGAACAGGTCGGGACGAAGTATGTTCAACGTCACGAACAATTCGCGGGGGCGATTACCGATGGGCGTGCCCGACAGCGCCAGTACGTGCGGGACGTTTCTGCAAAGCAATCTACAGGCTCGACTGCGGGCAGATTTGGTGTCGAGAAGGTAGTGGCTTTCATCGATGATGATTAGTTGCGGGTTCAGGCTGGTCAGGGCATCTACCCAGCCTTCCCGATGGACACCCTTGCGTTCGGATGGAGCCAGGATGTCATAGTTGACGATGACGACCTTTCGACGCGACCACGAACCGCCGCGGCGGGGGGACAGCCCCCCAACCACGGCAGCCCCCAGCCCGAAATGCACGCGGCACTCACGTTCCCAGTTGTACTTCAATCCTGCTGGACAGACGATGACGATAGGCAGCAGCGCAGGATTGCGGTGAGCGTACAGCAGCGCTTGCAGGCTTTTGCCCAGCCCCATCGAATCGGCAAGGAGCGCCCTGCCATCGAAGCGTTCTATGGCCTCGACGCCTTCGATTTGGAACGGGTAAGGTTCGGTGAGAATGCGGCGAATCATCTGGTCTCCGTTGAGCTACGACACCGTTCCGGCCAAGGTGCAACGATCCTTCATCTTCAGTCGGCAGAGGTAGTCTTCGACAGCTAGCGATGCTTCCGATTCCAGCATCGAGATTGGGCTGCATCCGATCTGTTTGGCACGTTTCGTCAGCATCTGCCACTCTTCGCGGGTCAGGCGGTCCCGCAGGATGACGGTGCAGCGCTCGACGCCGTCTTTGCTCATGGTGAACTTCATTGGGATGCCTAGCCTTTCTGTTTTTCCAGTGAGGCTTTGGTGACGAAGCTGGTAGTGCCGCGGGGCGATTCGCCGGTTAGGTCAACCGTGAAGATGACCTGGGCGCAGTCGGGGTGTCGCGCTTTGTATGCCCACATCATCGCCCAGCTGAGGTACTGGTCGATAATCATGAGGTCGTGTTCGGTGTTGTCCGGCGGTTTCACGGCAGCGCCTCCCGCACTTCGGCAAAACTCTCTGCCACCCGCCGCCAGGTCCAACCGAGTTCCAGCAGAAAAGTCATGATCGCCCCCCGGCGGCGATCCACCGGCTTTTCTGCCGGCTCTTCATGTTCCCGCTCTTTCATGAGTGCCACGATATCGGGCGGCGGTTCCAGCGCCAGCCGCAGCACGACCGCAGCGTCATTGCTGACCTCAGCCAGCAGCGAATAGGGGCCGTCGTCCAGTGCGGCCAGTGCTTCCATCTTCAGGCCGTAGGTTTCGTGGGCAGTTTGCTTGCGTCGGGCTGCTAGACACTTTTGCAAGCCTACCCAGACGCGATAGTAGACCCAGCCCGAGAAGTTCTTGCGTGTCCCATCGAACGTGTTGTAGGCGATGCAGTAGGCCTCGGATGCATCGCTGAACAGGTCGTCGTAATCGCCGCCATGCGACCGCTGGAACCGGCAGCAGATGTAATGCAGCAGCTTCTCGACGTGCTCATACGATGCTCGGCGCGGTTGAAACGTCTCCTGTTGAATCGTTGCGGCCATCATCGACCAACCTCCTGTTTGGGGACATGGTAGGAATAGGGGCCTCTTCCCTGTTCCCTGTTCCGGTTTACTTCTGGCGGGCCGCCTCAGTCCGCTGAGCGTAGGCGCGTCCCCGCTGCTGCCGCCAGCGGGCGTACTGCCTGCGGGTCGGTTCCACCTGGGCCAACCTGCACGCCCTGTTGAACAGGTCGTCGCATACGGCGGCCATTGTGTAGGTAGTGGTCGGCTTCTTCGTGCTCTTCATCGTCGTTCTCCTGTCATGTGATGTAGGGCGAAACAGAGCCGCGGATGGGCTTTGAACCCATGTCTCCCGACGCGTGCGGGTATCCTGGTCCAGCCTTTTCTAGACGACCGCGGCTGATGGTTGCGGCAGTTAGCCCAACTGAAGATGATCCCGCAGCTGGTCCTTCATGCCCGCCGGTGCGTACTGAATGAACTGTTGAAACTCAGGAATCTTGGCAGTGTCTCCCGCAAGGATATCGCGGGACAGGTTGAGCAGATGACAGTACAGTCCGAAGGATGACATGGACTGATGGGCCTGCTGCTGACGCTGCTGTTCTCGGGTCTTCATCGGTTTCTCCTGTTTGGCGGGCGAATGGGAATCACTGTGGACAATTCACGTCGATGGCCACGATGCGGTTGCGCTCGCTGTAGCGGCCGACGAAAACGGTGCGGGCCTTTTCGATCATGGTCTGGTCGGTATCGTCGGCCGTCTGCTGGACGAAGACGTAGCGGTTGCGGAACTGGCCATTGATCTCAACAGCGACCCGCACGCGGCGGCATACGCCTAGGATGGTAGATTGGTGGTTCATGGGTTGCTCCTGAACAAAGTGTCGGTGCTGCCGCCGCAGTACGACTCCGGATCGCTCCGTTTCAAATAGCGACGGTAGCGAACTGCCGGCAGATGCAGGAACGTCAGCACGTGTTCGATCAAATCTCGTTTGAACAGTGCCACTTCGCGGGACTGTGGATAGCCGGATACCCACGTCGCCCGCCACGGCAGCCGTTTCTTCAGGGCGTCGATGACTGCTGACGGGACGTAGCGCAGGAACGCCACTTTGCCCAGCCGCGGTATCGCGAAGAAGTCCTCTTCGTACATCAGCCCGGCCTCTTCGGCATGGTCACATGCCACCAGCCAATCGCCAGGTGCGTAATCCTTCGCCTTGGGGTTGGCTTTCCTCTTGGCTTCGCTCGCGGCCCGCAACGCTGCCTTGACTTCAGGGGTCATCTTGCTCATCGTCGTTCCCTCAATCAGACACGCGGTGCCAGACGCCATGCATTTTAACGCGGGTGATGCCTTCCACAGCGACGGAGCGGTAGCCATGCTTGGCCATGTCGAAGATCGTCAGCAGTCCCTTGTCGGTGGGATCGTAGGCCATACCCCGCCCGTTGACATAGGCATGGACACCGATGCGGCCGTTGTACAGCCGCAGTTCGCCAGTGGAACGCTTGATTGCTTCGACTGCGAACACTTTCCCGCCCGAACTCAGAATGAATTCCACGGCCTGCTGACGACTGACCGTAGGGCCGCAAACCGCCTGGTGGGCAGCCAGGTCGGTTGCGTTGAACAGGCCCCCACAGTGGGGGCAGGGATTGCTGAAGAGGTCCATCGGAATCGTCTCCGTTTCATGGACGTTAGCGGGCCACGTCAAACATTTCGTCGTCGAATGCTGTCATGCACCAGCGGCCTGACCAGATGATGCGTGCCGGGCATATTTTGCCGCCCACTTCCAGCCCAGGATGTTCCGAGATGGCGGTGATGGGGTGGGAGCCTCCCAGTGCGAAAATTACGTCGTCGATCTTGAGCGATTTGCCGCAGCGGCGGATCGGCGGTTGCGGTTTGTTGTAAGGGCTCATCATCGTTCTCCTGTGTAACGGAGGAAAGGGAAGCAATCGAGTCGGTTTGAATTCAGCGCGGTCGCGGAAGGCATTCAAATCGCTGGTCACCTTCTTTCCACGGACGGCTTTCCTTGACGAACTGAATGTTCACAATGCGCCGCAGATTGTTCTTCGCATGCGCCGCGGTATCCCCCCAAGACACGTAGGTACGTTCAGCACCATCTGGCATCTCAACCGTGATTGTCCATCGTCGCATTGCGTTCTCCTGTTTTCGTTTCCTTCGGTGCTCCCAACGTTCTTAATCTTACCGTCAGGTAAGAATAAAGCAAGCCCAAACGGTAAGAATTTCTGAAATAATTTACCCCTTGTCTGGTAAGGACTTACGCGGTGGATGATACCCTAGCGGCCGTCCCCGTTGGCGCGGGATCGCTGCAAAATGCTCAACGTCCAAGGCGGTAAAGAAGAGCATCGAACGATGGCCGATCTCCAGGCGTTCTATGGCCCGCAGTCTCCCCGCACTAACGAACTGCCGTACCCGCTGCTTCGACACCCCCAGCATCTGCGATACCTCGCGCGTCGTCAGCAACTGGTTCATGACTGACCCCTGAATTAAATCTAACCGGACGCATAGATTATACCCGATCAGCAAGAAGGGGTAAAGGAAACCTAGCGTCGCTCCCGCAACAACGTTAGAATAAGGTTCCAGCAAACCAACTCAGGGGAGGTCCGCACGACCAATGGCCGCCAAGTCGAAGACATCCAAGGCTAAAGGGAAACGCCCGGGAAGAAAGTCAGCCAAGGCAGCCCGTCCCAGGGTACGCCCTGAGATACCTGTTACGCTGAACGAACAGGTGTCCCCGGTATCGGTCCCAACGCCGGAAGAGATTGACAATCTGTCCGATGGGGAATTATCCCCAAGACAGAACGCTTTTATCCTTCATTACCTCAATGGCGTGCCCGCTACAGAAGCGTATCAGTTAGCAGGGTTCATCACGAAGTCCTACTCAGCTGCTGCTGCTGGTGCATGCTACCTTTTAAAGTGCCCTAAGATCTATAGAGCGATCAGGGCATGGTTCGTGCAAAGGACTGAACGAGTAGAGATAGACAAGGACTATTTGATCGCAAAACTGGTGGAAAATCTGGAGCGATCAATGCGTGCCCGCCCGGTGTTTGACGCATTGGGGCACCCTACGGGTGAGTACCAGTACGAGGGCAATGTAGCCAATCAATCGGCCAAGTTGATCGCGCAGATGCTGGGGATGATTCAACTCAACGTCAATCATCGCGGCAAGGTCGACGTAGATCATAGCGGTCAGGTCGGCCACGCCCACCTGCACGCCCACGTAGAAATGAACGGCAAGAAGGTGCTGTTGAAGGATCTGACCCCGGAAGAACGGCTGACGTTCTGGAACCTGGCCAAGCGCCTGCAAGCAGAAAAGAACGGGGATACTGAACCGATTACCGTTCCTGCTCTACCAGCACCGGAAATCGCCCCATCTTCTTCAACGCAGCAGGAGTCCCCTCATGCCGCGTCGCAAACGTCTGAAACCTCTTCCTGAACACCCCCTCATTCCCGCCGTCCGTTTAGCCATTGATGCCCTGTTACGCAAACGCGGTTTCTGCCTGTTACGTCGGCCCAAACAGGGAGAACCGATCTGGCAGCGGGCAGGGATACTTTACCGCCAAAGTGCAGCCGTTCTGACGTTGGACCCGCACGACGTCGAGGATGCGGCCTATCTGGAAACGTTGCGGGCGGAGGGTTATGAATGAACGCCATCAAAAGTCAGCTGCATCTACGCTGGATGATCCGCCGGGATATGCCGGAAGTGCTTCAAATCGAACAGGCATCTGAGACGGCCCCGTGGACGGAAGAGACATTTCTGCATACCTTACGCGGCCGCAACTGTATCAGCTTCGTCACCGAGATGAATGGCAAGGTCGTCGCATTCATGGTCTATGAGTTGAGCGAGCACCACCTCGAAATCCTGCGTGGCATAGCGGTACATCCATCCCAGCGCCGGCAGGGCATCGGTGCTGTGATGATTGCGAAACTGGCCAGCAAGCTCTCCGCTCATCGACGGACGCGCATCATCACCACGGTACACGAGACGGATTTGCCGCGGCAGATGTTCTATCGTTCGCAGGGCTTCAAGGCGGTTCGGCTGCTGCGTGGGTACTTTGGCGAAGCGGATGGCTACGTGCTGGAGCGGTGTGATTACCCGGACGAATATTGGCGTGGGGTAGCGGAGGTGCTGGAATGAATGACGTGGCAATGTCAGTAACCAGTGGCATCGATCTGGAAGAGGCTGGTGCGAACGTCAGCAAGATCGTGGCCGACAAGGTTAATGCCATGTGTGGTGAGTTGACGAAGAAGATGGGCGTGGGCTGGATTATGGACGCCATGACGCAGGTGCCGCTGAATGTACTGGGGGCGTCGGTATTGCTCATCACTATCGTCGGCAGGAAGGTGAATTGATGAACGACAAGGTCTACATCGTACAGGGCGAAACGGGCGAATACGATGATGCACAGAACTGGTACGTCGCTGTTTATTTGGACAAGAAAGCCGCCGATCATGCCTGTCGGGAATTGAATGATTGGTGCGTCCGCAATAGGGTGGGCGATGACTGTCATGAGCGGGATTCACTGTCATACGCCGAGCGGCAGAAGCTGCAATGCCCGTTCGATCCCAACTGGCGGGCCAGTGCCTACGGGATGAGCTATGCGGTGGTCGAAGTACCGTTGCGGGGGTAGGCGGGCGGACGATATTTAGTTTGTTTAATGGTTGTTTACCATTAAACAAACTAAAGGATAGGATTCATTAGTTAGTTTAATGTAGCGGCAACATTAAACTAACTAAATCTGCCCTTGTCATTAAACAAACTAAAGGATAGGATTCATTAGTTAGTTTAATGTAGCGGCTGCGTCGGATTGGCTTCTGGCGGCGGCCGACGGTACTCCTACAATGAAAGGATCGCAATGGGCAGCACTACGCAGAAGAAGAACAAGCCCGCACCGTTTCGCATTGATTTGGAAGACGTCATCGAAGATGAATACTTGCAGCAGCGGGCCAAGCTGTCGGAGGTTACGATTGCGGAATACACCGAGATGCTCCAGGCCGACAAGGAATTCGACTTCCCGCCGGTTACGGTGTACTGTGATCCGTCTGACGCCACATGGTTGGTCAATGGGTTTCATCGCCTGCACGCCTACCGAAATGCGGAGCGTCGCAACATGCCAGTAAAGATCATCAAGGGGACGAAGCGTGAGGCATGGCTGTATTCTTTGTCAGCCAATGCCAAGAACGGGCTACGTCGTACCAACGCGGACAAGCACAAGGCCGTCTACTCAGCTTTGGAAGATGAGGAGTTGTGGGGCTGGACGGATACGCGCATCGCCGAATTGTGCGGGGTCAGCTCGTCTTTCGTTGGGGAAGTCCGCCTGAAGGTGGCCGAAGATCATGGACGGAAGTCCCCGACTGAGCGGGAAGGCAAGGGCAAAGGTGGCGGCACGCAGAAGGTCAAGGTCGGCAATCAGGGCAGGCCGAAGGCTGCCACTTCAGCAGGATCGGTGCCAGAGCAGAACAATGGGGAATCCTCACAGATAGTAGTCAAGCTGAATTCAAGCCATTTGCAATTGATCGACAAAATGTCTGAAGGCTTTACATCGTTGAGCGCCTACATCATTACCAACGACGCCGCTCGTCAGCGGTTGGCAGTTTTGCGGAAGCTCTTCGATCGATTGGTCAAACCATTCGACAAGGCAAAGCCGGCCACTGGAACTACAGGAAAGGATGAGGAGGAATCTGAATGACCACAGAACCCAACATTACCGAAGTACAAATCGCCCACGTCCAGCCGGGCGACGTCATCGTCTACCGCAGCCCTACCGCAATGTCCCCTGAAGATGTCACAGCCGTCGGGGATCGACTGGCCGAAATCTTCCCGGGTCACCAGATTGCGATACTGGATGAGGGCGGCGAACTGCAAGTCCTGCGGCCGGAGAAGGAGTAGCCGATGGGTACGTTCACGATTGAATGCCCGACACCGATTCAGGCACAATGCGGCATCAAGGCTCGTGATCTATCGCCGGGCTGGGACGGTTATGTCATGCCGTACCGTGACCGGCAGGAACAGGTAGTGGTTGGTACGCCGTCCGATGATGATACCGCATGGCTGGAAGAACTGGTGAAGGTTGAAAAACTCGTTGCGGAAGCGTTGCTTTGCGCAGGAAACATGTGCGATCATGAAACGTCACCGTTGTACGGCAAGCTGCGTCTAGCTACTACGCTATTGGGCATGCTCTGTGGTGTATGGGCAAAGAACAAGGTGGCCCATCGCAATAACTCAGTTGCGGTGAAGGCCCCTATCGAAGGAAGCCCCAAAGTAGGTTCACGCTGGTGGGATTGCAACAGTGCTGTCGTGGTCGTGCGGAGCGTTGAAGAACACTACGGCGCTACCTATGTCAATTACACCTGGCGCGATGGCCGGGTCGGTTACACCATACTGGATCATTGGCATGAGGCCAACGGCAAGCCCAACTTCATCCCCGTCGAATGGTAAGGTTCTGTCGCTACTGTCTGGGCTGGTTCTTCGTACTGGCAGCGGTATTCATGATCTCCCTCGCAATTCTGCGGGCCATCTATCTCTTCAGGCACTAACATGGGCCGACCTGCCAAGCCAAAACATCCCGGTTGCGTTTGTTGTGGCGCCCGCAAACGGACGAAGCAGCATTGTCGTAAATGCGCCAAGGCGTTCTCACTCAAGGTCGCATCACGGCAGCAAGTGATGATTGCAGAAGGCCGTTGCCCAACGTGCGGCGAACTGAAGACAGGGGCCAACAAACGATACTGCATTGACTGCGCCTGCAAGGTGAAGATAGCGGTCAAGGCATGGAAGGAAAGGCAGAAGGTGGGGACATGCTCGAATTCACCGTAGCCGTTCGTGGGAGTGATGGAGCCGTATTTCATCAGGACAGGACTAGAATTTCGCAATTGGTTCGTTTGGCTTATGAATCAGCCGACAAATGGCGGTACATCATTCGGCAAGTGACCGAACACCGTCGTTCCTGTCGGATACGGCTCATTGTGGGGTATACCGGCTGTCGATACGCTCCGGTATGGAAGTATGAGGAAATGACCATCCGTGTTCGCGATGAGGAAATACCATGACACCAGAAGAACGGGCAGCAGCAATTGTGATCGGCATAAGCGTCGCTCTGCGGGATGAACGAATTGAGAAATCGCTGCAATACCTCATCGCCAGTGCTATTCGCGAAGCGGTCAAGGATCGTGACATGGAATGGTGGCAAGCGCTGGCCTGTGTGGACAATGTGGCACCGACGCCCGAAGCGGTCAGGGCGTGGGTACTTGCGCTATCGAAGCATTTTGAGGAAGAGGCAGTTGATAAGGCCGTGGCAGCAGAACGGGAAGCATTGTTGAATGCCAGCGAATCGCGTAGTTGGCATGATGAGCTTTGCGACGTTATCATCAGCGACCGCGGCGCTCGTATAGTCAAATGGGACAAGGAACAGACGGCCTATCTATACAAGCGTTTAGGCAAAAAGCCCGAATAGCAGCAATCGTTACAGGATTGCGCAGGTCGCGTCCAATGCCCTTTTCCCGGTTTACCCCCTTGAAACGATCCCGAAGCGGTTGTACGCAATCCTGGCGCATCTGGCGGGGTATTCCATGACTGAACCGCATTGCAGTTGTTTGGCTGCTGCCGGGGACAATCGTTCCTGCCCTGTTCATTTTCCCAACGGCCCACCACCGCTCGCGGGTCGATACTGCATTGACTGCGACACGTTTCAGCCGGTCCCGCTTTTCGGTGGACCGTGGCCGCATACATGCCCACGTTGCGGTTGCGTCGATGCGTTCAGGGATAAGTCATGACCGCTGAAGAATGCTTCATTGCTGCCATCCTGGCCAACCCTGACGCGGACGGTCCCCGGCTTCAATTCGCGGACTGGCTGGAAGAACGTGGGGACGAACGAGCGCCCAAGCTGCGGGAACCGGGGCGGCTGATGCTTTGCAGGATTCCGGCAGGTAACAGGCTGGCGTTCGACCTTGAATGGCGAATTCATGGGTATCGCAATACCGTAGTAGCCGGACGGATCGACTTTACAGAAGAGACACAGCTCCGCTGCCCTTACAATTGCGCCAATGAGCAAGGCGAGTGGCATGGGCTGTACGTTCGGGAAGAGGGCAAGTGGACAGGTCTGAGTTGTGCTAATGCCCAGGCTATTTAGCAGTGCTATTCAGCAGTTCCGCAGTTCAGCAGAGGTGACTCATGCCTAGCGGCTGAATTGAATTTGTTAGCGTTTGGTGGGGATTTTTGGTAAACTACCGTTGGAAGTTGCCCGGTCGTCGATCCGGAGGTTGTCATGTCTGAAGTCATTCATGCCCCATCGTATCTAGTCTCGAAAAGTGGCGAAGTCATCGCCAGCAAATTCCTCGGTTGGATACGGTCTACGCAAACCAAGCTGCTCAAGGCATTCCCTACTGGCGAGCGCGCCTTTTGTCGAATCATCGACAAGATGAAATCTCGATTGCCGAAACGGTACAAGACGCGGTTGTGGTACACCCGTCAGAAGAGATTTCTTGTCGCTCCGTCTGTTGTGTTCTTCGGTGATTTCTATTTTCGGAACATGCGGCTGCTGGTCGAAATCGACGGCAGCAGTCATTTGGGAGAGATCGCCAAGGAAAAAGGATGAGTGGCGCAGTAAGTTGATTGCTATGTGGCATGTGCGGGTCGTGCGTTTGGCGAACGAGCAGGTTTTGAATGGGGATTTTCGGGAAGTGGAAAAGTGGTTTATTGAGCAGACTGAGCGTCGCGATTTGCTGCGGAGCTATTGCGATATGCGAAATAGGTATAGCGGCATTTACGGCGTGACGGAAACGTTAACTACGTTCCGGCCGTAAGTAGGGAAGGGGCCGGTTACGCAAAGAGGGGGAAAACGCAATGAATACTCCCCGCTGGATCACGCACTGGGAAGAAATCTGTAAAGACGATTCGTACATCGTTTGCCCCGTCAACGCCGGTACTGAAGGCCATCTCTACCTGGGTCAGCCCATCGGCATACTGAAGGGCTGGGAAGTAGTTCGCCTGATGGAACGCTGTTACGTCGCACTGGCCTGTCCGCCGCCAGACCTGACGAAGCTACTGAAGGGGAACACATAATGTCGCTCAACGAAGACCTGACACAGATCGAAACGCAGAACAACTTCCTCGAAGGTCTGCTGAAGCAGGGGGAAGCCGCCGCGCTGGCATGGCTGCGTCCTGCTTATCTGGCGCTAGCTGCCCGCGAGGTAATCCTGCGCCGACGCATCGACGAGTTGCGCAAGGTAGCGACGCATTGGGGCAGCATGCTCTGTACCGATCCGTGGACGGTAGAAATGGCGACGTTGCTGTATGCGTGCCGTTACTGCCACAAACCCGCTACGGAGCAGATGACGCTAAACTATGGGCAGGAGTTCGCCCATACCGCGTGTTGCGAACAGCGGCAGCCGGTCGACGCGCCGGTAGTGGTGGAGGGAAACGAATGAAGCTGACTTACGATCAGGTCGCGGCCATGCCTGCTGGACGGGACATGGACGTGCAAGTAGCCAAACTGCTGGGTTGGAGCGAGATACAGGAAGGGCCGCCGCACGTCGATATGGAATACGTTGGCTACCCCAATCCAGAACAGCCCGGCAAGTTGCAGATGCAAGTTCCGCACTACAGCATGGATGCCGGGGAAGTCATGCACGCCGTTCGCGATCTGCTTGCTCGACAGGTTCATCCTTTTCGGCGTTTTGTATTGCACGGCGAAAAAGGCAGCTGGTGGGCGTGGTTCGATTCGGTGACTGAATCTCATTATGGAATTGAACTGGCCCGCGTGATTTGTCAGGCCATTTTGTATGCCGGACAGGAGGACTAGACAACCGATGACTGCACCCGCGGACCTCGACAAACTGAACGATTCCGTCAGCCGGTTGCGCGCCTGGATTAGCAACTACGGTGACCAGAAATCGCCCTGCTTTATCGCCGATCTGACGCATGTTCTGGACGAGCTGTGCCGGCTGCGGAAGGCGTCGATAATCACGCCTGCCCTTGAAGCGGAATTCAGATTGTTGCGGGCGCATAACGACCGTCTTCGTATCCTGCTACGTCAGGTGGAGACGTTGCCCCTGTCCGGCTACACCGAACCAGCTTGCCCGTTCTGTGCCAGTTACAGCGGACACCGGCCGGATTGTCAACTGAAAGCTGCGCTAGAGGGTAAGCCGTGAAAAAGGTCGGGAAGCGCGTTCGGCCATTCCACGTCGAATGCCCTTTCTGCGGCTTTCTGAACGTTGCGGTCACGACCTATTCGTGGTGCGGTGGGTGCTATGTCGAGTACACGCGGAACAAAAGAAGCGGTCGCGTCACTTTCGACACGGAACTAAAGACCGACCGATTCATCTGGGCAATCGCGCTTGCGAAGGCGGGTGGGATGAGGATGGGCAGTATCGCAGAAGAGGAGAAGGAGCGGAACGAATGAGCGGGACAGAACTGACCCAAGAGCAAGTGCAAAAGCTATCCGCTGGGCGCGACCTTGATTTGCTGATCGCTGAAAAGGTGCTGGGCTGGCGCTGGTGGTATATCCCTCTGGCGAGAGTACGTGTATTGTATCCACCCGACGAGCAGTTGGCATGGATGACAACGCCCGCGGATGGAACGGAGCCAATTGGCGCAGCTACGCGGTTTCTGTGGCCGCCCAAGTACAGCACTGATGTTGCTCTGGCATTCAGCGTTGTTGAGGCGATGTCATCATATGGCTGCGGTTTGGTTCTCGAAGACTGGCGCAATGAAAGCGAGCTGTATCCGTGGGCAGCATATTTCGGTTTGCCTGACGGTGGTACTAGCGCACAAGGGGTAGCGGATACCGCACCGCTGGCCATCTGCCGTGCTGCGTTGCTGGTGCCGGAACGTTTGCTGAGGAAAGGGCAATGACGCTCACGCTGGAACTGGAGAATGGCATTGCGGTCGTACCGGACGATCCCGCTGAGTATCATCCGCTCATTTGCCAGGATCGTCTGTCTGAGTTCGTCCGAGAATTTTGGTCCGAGATACCCGGTGCTGGCAAATTGATATGGAACTGGCACATGGATGTGCTATGCGATGAGTTGCAGACCGTTGCTGAGCGGCTGATCGCCGGACTGCCCAAAGAACATGATACCGTTTTCAACATCAGCCCCGGCACGTCCAAGTCGTCCATCTGTTCCATTTTGTTCCCTGCTTGGTTATGGACGCGGATGCCCCATGCCCGCATTTTGACCGCCAGTCATACTTCGGATTTGGCGTTGGATCTGGCCGCCAAAAGCCGCGATGTTGTCCGCAGTGAAAAGTATCGGGCATGGTTTCCTGACATCGACATTCGCGAAGATACGGACAGCAAGGGGCATTATCGCAATTCGCATGGTGGGGAGCGGAAGGTCTGCACCGTATCTGGTGTGTCGCCGATGGGCTTTCATGCACATGCCATCATTGTGGATGATCCGATTGACCCGAAGAAGGTGTTGTCTGTTGCTGAACTGGAGACAGCGAAGAAGTTCGTGGACGAGGTAATTCCGTCCCGCAAAGTGGATAAGTTGGTGTCCGTGACATTCTTGGTTATGCAACGATTGGGATTGGGCGATCCTTCAGATGTGATGCTGAAGGGAGCAGCACGCGAGGGGGCGTCTCCCGTTCGTCAAGTTTGTTTGCCTGCTGAATTGGTGAAGGGCGATGATGGGGCGTTCGCCGATACGGGCGTGGAGCCAAAGGAACTGGCCCGCCGTTACATCGAAGGTCTGATGGACCCGATACGGTTGGGTCCGCAGGTATTGCGGGATTTTCATTCTCGCGGCGAGCTGTACTACAGCACGCAATTTCTTCAGCGTCCGTATGCCCGCAGTGGTGGAATGTTCCATGAAGACTGGTTTTCCAAGAGAATCAAGGCGGCTCCTTACAAATGCAGACGGGTTCGTTCTTGGGATCGCGCTCAGACGGAAAGCGGCGGCTGTGCGACAGCTGGGACGTTGTTAGGTATGGACGAGGTCAAGGCGTTGTATGTTGAGGATGTCGTCAAGGGTCATTGGGCGCCCGATCAGCGCAACGCCATGATTTTGGCTACGGCATTGCGCGACCGCATTCGCTATGGCCCCAAGTATGAGCCCATCATACTGGTTGAGAATGAAGGGGGCAGTACGTCCGGGGATGCCAATTTGGCGCTGGCCCGCAAGTTGCATGGCTTTCGCGTTATTTTTGAGCATCCTACTGGCAAGAAGGAAATCCGCGCCGATCCGTGGGCTTCGCAGTTGGCTGCTGGTAACGTTTGGTTAGTAGACAACGGCGAAAGGGAAGGGCAGGGCAAGGCGACGTGGGACATCAATGATTACATCGCAGAGCATTTGGCCTTTCCTGTCGGAGCCGCTTTGAAGGATCAGGTAGATTCTTCCAGTGCCGGCAGCACTTGGTTGGCTAATCAGATTCGCAATGGCCCTGCCATGCGGACTCTCCCCTACCGCAATCGCAAGAAAAATGAGCTGGGCGTCATCGTCTGCACTGAGGATGAACTGGCGGTTACATTGATAGAGCAGCAGTGCATGTTGGTTCATGTCGTCGATCCTTCGCCCGCAGTCGAGGAGGTGATGTGCAATGAGGCTTCGGCGGCCGCATCCACAGGCGTGCGATTGTCAGGAGTGTCGGTTGAAGTGAATGGGGGGGTGGGGCAGTCCGCACTTGTTCGCAACCCCGCGGCGGCCTTGTTGGCCGAAGCTCCGCCCCCTCATGCTTTACCGAATCTGTTGGGTCATGTAACGCTGACGTTCGCTGCCATTGATCCGGTCGATTATCAGGACCGTTGGGCTGAGCCCATCCCGCCGTGGAACTTGCCTGCGGATAAACTCATCATGTCGCGTGATGACGGCCGCAAGCTGTGGGGTTTTCTGTCCAAACGTCGCGATATCCCGCCGGAGGTTGTGGTGTTCTGCGATGATGGGGACGGCCGCGCCCTTTCGTTGGCAGTGGCATTCTGTGAGATCATGCGATATCCTTTGGAAACGATCCATCGGCCGAATGAAGAAGCAAAGGTAACGGCAGCGCCGATCAAGCACGTGGCGGATATGGCGAAAACTTGTAGGGCATTGGTGATGTAGGAGCATCCATGAACGTGACCGAAGTGGAAATTGTGTTGGCTGGGCAGCAGGACGATCCTCGCATACTGGGCTACTGTTCGGTGGTGTTCGGTGATGATTTCGTCCTGCACGAACTGAAGATCATCAGCGGTGACTACGGGCCGATTGTGTGCATGCCGTCGCGCAAGGTAACACGTCGTTGTTTCAAATGCGGCCGCAAGAACGCCGTACAGAACAATTACTGCGGCTACTGCGGTTGTACTTTGGAGGTCAGCAACCGCCCGTCGCGTGACAACCATGCGGACATCTTCCACCCCATCAACAATAGCGCCCGTGAGAAGCTGTCTGCGGCGATACTGAATGCGTACTGGCGGCAGCAGGATTTGCAGATGGATCATGTGGGGGCCGTTGAATGACTGAACAGGAAGCCGAGAAGGAATTCCGCAGCAAGATTGTGAGCGTGCGCAAGGGCCGCCCGTTGTTCCCGCGGCAACGGTCGCAGGCGGAACGCAACGCATTGTTCAATGAGCATGTTCTACTAGCCTACAAATTTGCGGCCTGTTACTGGAAGCGGCCTGTTGGTAAGCGGGTAGGTTCGTATGAGGATTGCGTGCAGCATTGTCTGATGGGGCTGTTGCATGCGGCGGAATTGTTCGATGCGCGTCAGGGCTTTCGGTTTTCTACCTATGCCTACCGTGCGATGTATTCGCATTTGCAACGGGGTGCATCGGACGCACGGTTGATCGGCATTCCTGCACAGTACCTGAACGGCAGCAACAAGTGCGTCGATCACAAGGACGAGGTAGTGCGGGCCTATCATGTGCAGCAATTTCCGGTAGGGCTTTTCGATGATGGCGATGCCTGGGAGCCGCTGGCGCCAGTACGGCATTACATGGAACAGGATGAGCGTCAGGAAGTGTTGCGTGCCTTGCAACGATTGCGTCCGCGTCTGCGTTTGTTGCTGATGCTGCGGTTTGGCATCAGTCCTCTGCCGTGCATCTGGAAGGGCGAAGAGGTAGGGCTGATACTGGGGGTGTCGAAGCAGCGGGTCGATCAGCTATGGAATCAGGCCGCACGAGAATTCATGAAGGCGTATCGTACTGAGAAAGATGTTAGCAGGGGACGGTCATGAAGGGCGGCTACAAAGACCTCTGCGTCAAATGTCATATGCCGTGGGGGCAGGGTACATGCCGAGCCTGTGCGGCAGTGCGATACTATGCTGAGGATGTTTTTGGGAAGGAGTTCAACAATGTGGATGACCGATTACATTCGGGAAATTCAGAAGCAACTGGTGAGCCGCTACGGTTTCCCGCCGAACAACGAGGGCCTGCCAACGGCTGTACCGGACGGCGACTACCCGATGGAGATTGATGGGAAACTGGACCATGTACAGGTCATTGACGGCAAGATTCATTGCTGTCGATTCGTTGATGAGGAGAAGACCGATGGATGACAACGATTGTGATTGGTGCAAGGAATGTGATTGTCCTGTCGGTCAGGGACGCTGTGATGGCTGTTGTGCAGTAGCCGTTGCATGCGAATACAGCGGTTTCCCCGACGAAGACATTGCCACATGCCCTCATTGTGGCAAGGAGTACGAGGATTTCAGCGATCTGGGCTGCGGCCATTGCGATGCCCGTCATCCTGATTTCGGAGCGATGCCATGAATGAAACCATCACAGTAGAACGGGCGATGCTGATAGAACTGCGGGCACAGATTCTGGATGCGCAGGAAATCCGCTGTGGTGCTTTGGCATGTCCAGACAGCCGCTACAGCGTTGATCCTGCTCTGCGGGCACCTTGCAGCCGGCATGCGCGGGGACGGCGGCTGCTGATTGCTTTGGACGCTCTGTTGCAGGAGAACAAGACATGAGTTTGTTTGAGCATGGGGATTTTCACCTGCACAGCGGCGGGCGTTCGACATTCAAGATCGATTGCAACTGGTTGATGGATGAAGACTGGTGCGCAGTAGCAAGCCTGTTACGTTCGTTGCTGCCGAAGTATGGCGGGGTCGTTGGAATACCGACTGGCGGATTGCAATTAGCCAAGGAAATGCACAGGGGCGTTACCATTTCTGAACTGGCTGAAGGGAAAACGCTACCGACGCTGCTGGTCGATGATGTGCTGACAACCGGCGCCAGCATGGAAGAATGGCGGGCGAAAATCAAGGGGGATGTGATTGGGGCAGTAGTGTTCGCACGCGGCTCGTGCCCGGATTGGGTACTAGCCTTGTTCCAGATGAAGGAGAACAAACCATGAGTCTGCACGACGCCATCCAGGCCATTGTTGAGGACATGGAAGAAGTTGCGGGCAGTCCGCCGCACAGCAACGAATCTCTGCAATTGCGATCCTACGCACGGATGCTGCGGATTGCCCTCAAGGCTGCGACTGCGGGCAGTATGATGGGTGTCAATGCCCAGCCTGTCATCCTGCCAGCCTATCCTGATCCCATCACGCAGCACGCCACCGAAATCGAAAAGGCCCGCGCCGAGTTTCGCAACAAGAAGAAGCCGAACGAAGACACCGACCGCATGGTGCTGCTGGTGGGGGGCAGCGGCGATGGGGCGCTGTTGCCCTTCCCCGAAGCTGCGCCAGTGGGCGCCCGCACGGAAGTGAGTGGAGACGTATACGAGCTGTGGTCAGACGGCAGTTTGCACTATGTGCGGCCGCAGCGGACAAAGGCTGAAGTGTTGCGGGCGCGGAATACTCGATCGGGGTGCTGCAATCGCTACGCGGACAACATGGCATGCGATTGTCTAGAGGGGGCGGTCTGATGAAGCCGCCCCGCAAAAGCGACCCCTACCTGATTTACGTCGCCGATATGTTACGTGATGAAGACCGGCTGGTTTCTTCCTGTCGGACACGTGGGCGGGCTGAAGCGGTGGTACGGCGCATCAATCAGGAATTGGTCACTCGCTACGGTGATCCACGCATTGCTCCGTTGTACTATGTGCTGCGACGTTCGGACGGTGGGGGCTGAATCCCGCTTTCCCTAGACGAAAACCCGTCCCATCCGTTAGGCTAGGTAATACGGAATCGGGGAACGGGGGTGCTAGATGGACTGGCTGCAATTTCTCGACAAGCAGGGGTGGCCAGCCGTCACGACCTTTCTTGTCGTGCTGGGGGTAATCTACACGACACGCGCCGTATGGCGTGATTTCGTTCTCCCTATCCGCGACCAACTCGTCCTTCGCGGTGTCAAATCTTTCGACAAGTTCGATTCTGAAGTGTGCCGGCTTCGAGATTTGCGTGATATGGTCGAAGGACTGCATGTTCAGGTGGAAAGGATCATCAACCAATGTACGCGACTGGAGGAACATTTAATGGGTCCGTACCGTCCCTCGTCGCGGACGGATCGCCCAGCGCCCCTGCGACCGAAAGAACACCAGCACCCGCCAGTAACGTCCGTGGAGCAAAAGCCTCCGTCCTCTACTACGCCGAAGTAGTGGTATTGCTTGGGGGCATGTTGCTGCTGGGCTTCGTGATCTTGCCGAGGCTGGAGGCGGTTCTTGACAAGCAACGGGAGATCGACTGGAAGCGACACGAAGAAACCGTTCGACAGGAAAGTACGGCGGCAACGCTCGAACAATCGCGTGATCGGGCGATCAAGCAGCAGGCCGAGATCATACGGTTGAACGCCGAGAACCTGCGACTGGCGCAGGAACTCAACAAGAAGCTCAAGGGGGAATGACGTGGCCTGCGAAGCTGAACAGAGTGCGGTCAACGCAGCTCAGGCATCGGTGGATCAACTGGCTGAGTCATTGGTCGTGGCCAGTGCAGCGGTCACAGCAGCGGAAGCGACCGAGACGGCGGTACTGGCGGCATATGGTGCGGCCATCGTGGCACTGACGGCGGCACAAGCCGCATTGACGGCATGTCAGGGCGGCTAATCACCGAGAGATAGGTACAGTGGAGTGGCAACCAATGTTGTTTGCCGAAATCTCGGATACGGTCTGGTTGGCCATCATCGGCATTGTGGCAATGGTGGTCAAAGATGTGCTCGATGCTTGGCGGGCACGTCGTGCGGCAGCAGCAGTGGTCAAGGCCGTGGTTGATAAGGCGGACGAGGCTGCTGTGCAGCGCGACGTAGATATGACGGCCATTCGGAATGATACGGTCAAGCAGACGCAGCATCTCGTTTCTGGGTTGGAGAAGGTGGCGGCTAGTGTGGAAGAGGTGCAGGCGACTGTGACAAAGTGAGGACCAGTTTGTATCGGCGGGGGCAACCAATGTTGTTTGCCGAAATTTCAGACGCGGTCTGGTTGGCTGTCATCGTTCTTGCTGGAACCATTGTCAAGGAAATATTCGACCGTCAACGTGCCAATGATGCAGCGGCCAAGGTAGCTGCTGTAGCTGCAACGGCCTCAGAAATTGCAACGGTAGCAGCCAGGAAGGCAGAAGAGGTCAAGACAGTTTTGCAGGCAACAACGGCATCTGTCGCTAGCAAGGTTCAGAAAGCGACTGAAGCAGTTGAGGCTGTAAAGGATGCATTGGTAGAAACAACCGAAGCAGCAGTCACAAAAGCGGAAGAGGCTGCCGTTGTACGTGCTCAAACGTTGAGGGTTGTCAACATTGTTCACGGGCTGGTCAACAATGAAATGCATCTGGCGCTCTCGGCAGCAGCGACGTTGGCCCGGCGTGTGGCTAATATGACGGGCCATGCTACCGACGCAGCGTTGGCAACAGAGGCGGAAACGAAGCTGCGGGAACACGACGCGAGACAGACAAGGGTGGATGCGCAGCAGACGAACGGAGGCCGGCCATGATCGCCGATATCATCGTCCACACGAGCAGCGGCAGCAGCATTCTGGGCACGCTCAAGTGGCTGCTGATTATCGCTGGGCTCGTGGCCATCGTCCTGATCGCCGTCAAGGCGATGGGCTACATAATTCCTGAGTGGTTCATCAAAATCCTGTTCGTGGTCCTGATCGTCGTTGTGGCGGTTCTGGCCCTTGAATTTCTAGCGGGCCTCTGATGTTCCGACCCATCTGCAATTACCTGTCGGCTCTGTTCGACTGTCCGCCCCCGCGGCGGTCGTTTCGTCTCATTCCAGTCCTGAGTGCGGTGAAAGAACAGAACGGTCCTGTTTCGCCAACACCGCAATATCAGGGCTGGCCTACTACTGGAGAATTACTCATGGCGTTTCAACTCATCGATTCGCAGTCTGTTTCCCTGTCCGTCAAGGTCGTGGACAAGAAGGGCAATGACGCCAAGGTGGATGGCGTCCCGGAATGGCTGGTCGACAATACCGAGGTATTGGCATTGACGCCGGCCGCGGACGGGCTGACCTGCGTCGCCGCGGCGGTTGGTCCGTTGGGTACGGCTACGGTCACGTTCAAGGCAGACGCTGATCTGGGCGTGGGCGTTACCCCGCTGCTGGGCACGTTGGAGGTGCAGGTTGTCGGCGGCCAGGCTGTTACGGTGACAGTGGTGCCGGGGACGCCCACGGAGCAGCCGTAAGCGTTCGTTCGTAAGGTGGGGAGGGGGTTCCACCCCATTTACCCCTCCCCACCGTTTCTATCTGGAGGGATTCATGCGTAGATTTGGTGCAGTGGCCTTGCTGCTGATTCTGGCGGCAACAACGTATGCGGCTGATCCGCCGGTCGAACCGATCATTCTGCTTCCTATCGCACCTCCCGCACCGCAGCCTACCCCTGGAGTCGCCACGAAGTTGGGCAAGGGCATGCGCTACGTCATTGCATGCAAGGCGGCATGCGATGTGGTGGCGTTCCCTGATACTCTGCTTGTGATTGAAGAGAAGAAGGGGCCACGTGATTGGACCGCGATTTTCGCCGGTGGTACTGGTGATTACGAAGATCGCACCTTCACCTATCCATTCCTGTACGCACTGAAGGCGAACGGCGTGGGGCAGTGTCAGGTCGTTATTATCCCGCGCGGCTACAAGGACAAGTCGGAATGGATGAAGGTTACGCTGGACGTGGACAGCGGCGTCGGACCGCAACCGCCACCCGGCCCTGGACCGAAGCCACCCGAACCGCCGCCGACGCCCGATCCGTTGACGCTGTCGTTTCAGGCTGCCTACGCTCTCGACACTGATCCGGCAAAGGCCGCGAAGATCGGGCCGCTGGCCGAACTGCTTGAGGCCATCATCGCAGCCGCAAAGGAATCGGGCAGTATCCAGACGCTCAGCCAACTTCAGGCGAAGATTCATGAAGCCGATGACCGAGTGGCCGGCAAGGGCGGGCTGCCGGTGCTGCGGAAGACGATGAGCAACTACGTCGCAGCCAGATTCCCCAAGGAAGATCAACCGATGACGGAAGCCCTGTGGATCACGGCCGCGACGACCTACGCCGAAATCGCAAGGGCTCTTGCAAAAGTGGTGAAGTAACGCAGCTTGTGCTATGCGGGGAGTAAAGTACATGGGGCATGGTGTAGGATTTCAAGATTTGACTGGGGCCGTCTTCGGAAGACTGGAAGTCGTTCGGTTGTACAGCAAGGGTGGAGGCCATACTCGATGGTGGTGTCGGTGTCGGTGCGGACGTGAAAAAGCTGTGCTGGCTCATCATTTGAAGAGTCGGCGCAGCCCATCATGTGGCTGTGCGATCAGAAGGAATTGCTATCCAGTACAAGTTACACTTGGGCAGCATGGTAAAACCAATACCCCGGAACATAGAATTTGGTGCGGGATGCTGCAACGGTGTTTCGATCCATCTAGTAGCAGTTATCAGAGGTACGGTGGTCGCGGCATAACCGTATGCGATGGATGGCTGAATTTTGATGCGTTCTTGAAAGACATGGGGGTGTGTCCGTCTTCGTTGTATTCGCTGGATCGGTTTCCGAACATTGACGGAAACTATGAGCCTAGTAATTGTCGATGGGCTACAGCAAAGGAACAAAACAGAAATCGTCGAGACAATCGCATTCTTACTCACAATGGGCAGTCGTTGACACTTGCTGAATGGTCAGAAGTAACAGGTCTTGAAAGATCAACCATTGCAAACAGGATTAACAAGTTAGGATGGAGCGTTTCCAAGTCTCTGACAACGGGGCTCTTCGATTCCGTTCGTCGATTAACGCAGCAACAAATTGAAGAGTCGCGTCAAAGACATGTTGCTGGCGAATCTTACGAGACCATAGCACGATCCTTGGGAGTGGGGACAATGACTCTCTGGCAGAATATTAATGGGCGGTCCAGAGTCAGTAAGATGAAGGTGGTGAAGCCGTGAGTGACATCATCACGCTTTGCGATGGCCAGCAGGTCCGTATGGGGCGCATTCGCCCTTACGCCCAGGCCGACACGCCCCGCTTCAAGATGCTTGTCGCCAGTGATGGTACGCAACGTATCATCCCGAAGCTGGAAGCCTACGCCGACCTGACGATGGCCAGTCCGCCCGTTACAGTGGACCTGTCGGCAAAGGCAATGGCTACTGTCAAGCGGAAGTACGCGAACGATCAGTACGGCGATTGCGTGATCGCCGGCAAGGCACACCAAATTGGCATCTGGACCGGCAATGACAGCGATCAGGCCGTCGAGGTCTCGGACAATCAGGTAGTGTCCTCCTACCACAGTATTTGCGGGCCGGGCGACAACGGTTGCAACATCACCGCGGTTCTCGACGTGTTCAAGCAGAGTGGGTTGTGGGGGCACAAGATCGACGGTTACGTCGAGGTGAACCACACGAACAAACTGCTCGTGCAGACGGCTATCTACCTGCTCGGCAGTCTGACGCTCGGCATCAATCTGCCGCATGGCTGGACCTGCACGAACTGCGTCTGGGGGCCTTCCAGCGGATCGGTGGGCGGGCACGATGTCTGCGTCGTCGGTTACGGTCCCGATCTGAAGGACGCCAACGGTAAGCCCTTCAATGAGGACGGCGTTGCAGTGGCTACCTGGGGCGGCATCGCTCTCATCCCGTGGCCGCAATTTCTCGTACGCAGCTGGGTCGAGGAATGCTACGCCGAGTTGTCGCCGGATTGGTACGGGAAGGACAACCTGGCACCGAACGGCATCGACGCCGGTTCCCTGAAGAACGATCTGGACGTGCTGGGCGGTGGAACGCCCCCGCCGTTGCCCGACCCGATCCACTACCTGAATCCTGACCTCTGGGTATGAAAGGGGGCTCCGATGTCTCCACAAGTAGCTCTTGCGTTAACCCTGACGTTCGGAACGCCGGCACCGAAGCCTGCTGAGCCGGTTGCCCTGACCTACCCCGCCGCCTACCGCGAGGCCGTCGCCGCCGGCAAGCCCCTCTGCGTGTGGGTGGGGGTCCATTGCACCCTCACGCGCAACCAGACGCCGGACGTGGTCCATGTGGACCTCGACAGCTTCGACGGCAGCAAGGTGCCACGCGTCGTCTGCTCCGTCCCCGACCTCGTTTATGGCGGGCTCAGACGCACCGGCGAGGTGCTGGCTGCGGACGTGTGCGCATCAGGCATCAAGTCAAAGGTGACACAGACGACGAAGCCATCGACAAGTTCCGGAATTCCGGAACTTCGGAATTCGCCACCACGCCGGACGGACTGCGGTTGCAGCAGCACGCGGAATTGCCGCTGCCCGTCGTCGTCGTGCGACTGCGCGAACTGCTTCCCGGTGTCGAGGTTCCGCAGCGAGGCCCCTGCGCCGGTTGTGGTGCCGATCAGTACGGTGTCAATCCGCGCAGTCCGAGCGTCGGGCTGCTGACACTGACCCGAAATGCGGCCGTGAGCCGCGAGGAGTAGGCTGTGTTTGCCAAAAAGATGAACGCCGCGAGAGAATCAGCCAGGAAGGTGCTGGCCATGCTGAACAGGGCTCTCGGCGGGAAATCCCGCAAGCCGTCGGCTGTGTTAAACACGGACAAGCGAACGGGTTGAATGGATTGCAGGCTTGGATTTTGGCATTCCGTCGGGGGAAGTGCGGCCGTGAGAACGTACTACAGGCTGCTTGGGCTGACCCAGGAGGAGATCGACGCCGAGAATCCGACCTGGGTGGACGTGCTGGGCCTCGTCGCCTTCGCGGTGCTGCTGGTGGCACTGTACTGCCTGCTCGGATCGGGGGAGTGATGGCCAAGTACCGCAAGAAGCCCAAGATCGACGAGGCAACGCAATGGTTCCCCGGCAAGTATGTCGAAGGAGTCTTTTCCAACGGTACAGGCGATGAGCATGGTGCCTACGTCATCACTATTCATGGTCAGCGGGCTTACTTGGCGCCCGGTGATTTCGTTGTTACAGAACCGGATGGCATCCATCATTACCCCTGCAAGCCTGATATTTTTCGTGATGGACACGAAATGCCGGAAGAGTAACATGCTGCGTCAAATCATGCCGGGCTGGTACGTCTACCAGCCGGATTGTCCTACTGTTTCAGAAGAAAAAGCAGACGAGTGCGTGATTGTAGATTCAACGCAACCGTTTCCACCAAGAGGAGCTTCCTATGGGCTGGGCTGTCATTCTGAAGATGGTGATTATGTTCCTACAGCTGCTGCTGGGCCTGTTGGGGAAGGCACAGAACAAGGGCGAATTGTCTGAGCCGAATCAGGAGCGGTTGTCGCACGTCGCTCAGATGTGTCAGGAGGTAGTGGGCCATACTACCCGGCTGGGCATTGCCCCTGCATCGCCACCACCGATGACGCACGAGCCCGATTGATGTCAACGAAACATCGAAGAATCTTCGCCCCTACCAAGGAGACGACCATGTCATTGCCCGATCCCTGTACTTTCGCTTCCCCAACCTTCGCCGATGTCACGTCGGCGCTGCCAGTCGTGTTGTCGATCATCAAGGGCAGCGGGACTGATTACTCTACTGCAACCAAGGTTCACTGCCTCTCGACAGCAGCTCTGTTCGGATTGGGGATGGCCTTCCCGCCGGACAAGGGGCCGTTCTTCGCCGAAGCGTCCTGCCCGCAAGACTGCGTCGACCTATGTCATGATGTGCTGGCAGCGGGTGGCGCCCCAGTGCTGATGGAAGCCGCGGGACCGAAGACGCTGGCGTCGATCAACTGGAAGACGTGGCTTGCCATCGTTCTGAAGGCGCTTGAAGCGATCCTGAACGGTCTGGGGTAGGATATGGCCATTCTTATCACGCAACCGGCCTTGCAGAAGGTGCTAGACGGCTATCTGGCGGTCCTGCGGGAACTGTCTGCATCGCACAGTTTCGCCATGCAGGCCGCCACGATGGTCGAATCATTTCATACCGCACATGAGGCCGATATCTTACGGCTGTTGCATGAGCGGGGCGTGGTGGAGTATACGACGTGACCAATCCCCTCACCAGCTATCCGCCACCCACGTTGGAACAGGTCCGTGCTGCACTGCCAACGGTGCTGGCGAGGATGAACGGGCAGGTCGTGCAATCGCCTACGGTTGTCGCAGCCGCCTGTACGGTGGAATGTTTCATCCTGTCTTTATTGTTTCCCACCGATCAGGCCCCTTGTACGGTCGTTACTGTTCCCGCTGATATCGCAGCCATGTGTCAAACGCTGTTGGTTGCGAACGGCCGTTCTTTCGCACCTGTTCCTGATCCAGCCGCATTCCCCTGGCGGGAGGTGCTGGACGTCCTGTTCATGATGTTGCAGTTGTTGCTGGCATGATTGCGCAGCCGCCGCATTATTGAGCCAACCGGGGCGGGCGGTGGGATGGCTTGGCGATGAGCCATTTGCCTGCCCCGGTTCCCCTCATCATTCGCCGTTGGGGCAACTTTGCGCACGGGGTCCGCAACGACCCCAACGGCGAATTGATGTTTTCATGGAGACGGTGATGGACGCCGGACAACGTTGGGCTCATGTGTTCGCTCTGGTCTGGATCGCACAACCGCTGGTATGGAACATCATGGTTGCCGCCTTCCCCGATACCTTCGGCTACCGCGTCACCTTCTGCGAGACGTTAGGGGGCTGGTTCACCCGCTGGCCGCTGCTGTGGGCCATCGTGGCGTTGTTCCTGGCCCATCTGTACGAATGCGGTAAGGCGCCCTGAGCTACGGTTCGGCGGGGAGGTGGCGCCGCTTGCGTTGAGCGTCGCCCGATGCTGGGACAACCCGCCGAACCGTTTTTGCTTGCAACGGACGTCCGCTCTCGGGCGGCGCCATTCGACCCCGGTAGCTGCCCTCCAGGCTACCGGGGTTTTTCGTTTCCGTAAGTCCTTGCTGCGTAAGGGGGTAAATTATTTCAGAAAAAAGGTGAAAGTGCTATTGCTTTAATCTTACCTGACGGTAAGATTAAGGTGTTGGATGGATGAACGGGAAACGCAAGACAGGAGAACGACGATGAAGGTTTGCGAGACTTGTGGTGCGGACATCGACGGCACGAAGGATGGGGAAAGCCGCTGTGCGTATTGCGAAGAGGTCGTTGTCAATCAGGAGAATCTCGCAGTCAAGGCACGTCAACGGGCCAAGCGGCGGGTGCGGGATGCGGCCATGCGGTCCTGCGGGCTGGTAAAGGTCAAGGGGGCTTTGGGCGGAACGTATTGGGAGTAGGATCAGCACTGCCCCGCGACAGAGTAACCGGGTCCAAACCGGCGCGGGGATTTGTTCGGAAGAAGGAAACCTGACAGGAGAATGAGATGACTAATACGACCGAAACCGTAGCAATTGAGTACCTGAGCAGCCGCTACTCCTACATCTGCTGGGATGACGCTAGCCGTGTCGAACTGCATCGCGAATTCCACGCGCGGTTGCGGCGGAACTTGTCGTCAGGTCGTTGGGCGGTGGCTATCGTTGGTTCTGAACAGTGGATGAGCAGCGCGGCCATCGGCGACGGCATCACCAGCGCCACGGCCGCGTTGTTGACGCGGTGCAAGACGAAAGCGGAAGCGGAAGCCATTGCCGCCGCTGCGAACGATTTGGAGCCGGGTTTGCTGCCGGGACAGGGCTTTCGCTGGGTCTATCAGGCGCTGCCGTACCGTCGCGATGACTACATTGGCAGTCAGAATCGTCAGCGCGGGCAACGGCGGGATTGTGACCGCCGCATTGCCCGCTGATCGAGCAACAATTCGGAACAGAGCAGGGGAATACTATTCATGCCCGCCTGGTGTTGGCGGGCAGCTTCCAACCGGAGGGGTTTCGATGAGCAGCATTCTGGACAGCGTCATTTCCGCAACTGAGAACCGCGTTCGCATCATCAGCGAACAGCATGACCCGAATCAGATCAAGGTCAACCCGGACGACGTCACCAACGGCGTTGCTTCCCGCAGCGGTCTGCCCAATCCGAACGGGGGCGGTGGTTGGGACACCTCAGAATACGGGATCACCCGTGAGGAGGCGATGGCCCGCATTCGGGCAGCGAACACGCCCGAAGCCCGTGCGGCCGTCCTGCAAGACCTGAAGAGGCGGGCCATTCAGCGGGCAGGTCTGGATGTCAGCAACGGCCGTGTCAACGTCGCATTTGCCAACCGGGGCGGCTGGCACGATCTAGGTGTTGTGCTGTCCGATGTGTTTGACAGCGAGACGGGCATCGTTCAGGGCGGTCTGAACTGGCCGGTGGAGAAGCTGCCGTACTTCTCTCCGGAAGGCCCCGACGGAACCATGATCGCGTCGGAATCGCGGTTCTATCTGCGCCGCGGTGATACCAAGATCGTCCTGTGCGACAACGTCGGGCGCATCTACCAGCCCATTCAGAACGTCGACGCCTTCCGGTACGTGGACGGTGTTCTGAGCGAGCGTGGCGCCCGCTACGAAGCGGTCGGCAGCCTGTACCGCGGTGAGAAAATCTTTTTGCTGGTCAACCTGCCGCAACAGTCGTTCACGCTCAACGGCAAGGATCGCAACGAGGCGTATACCCTATTCACGAACCCGCACGACGGCAGCGGCTGCGCCTACTGCTACCCAACGAACGAGCGCGTGGGGTGCCGGAACACCCTTCGCCGGTCCCTGTCTGATCGTTGGAAGGGCATTCGCATCCGTCATGACGGCAACTTGCGCAACAGCATGGCCGACGCTCAGAACGCTCTCGGGTTGGCCGTCCAGGGATTCGACGCCTACAAGGAAGAGGCCGAAGCCCTCTTCCGTCAGCAGTCTGTCAATCCGCAGCATTACGCGGCGGATGTGCTGGATGCTGTCCTCGACATCACCGGGGCCGATGCGCTGAAGGGTGCGGACGTTCTGGCCGCAGTCCTTCAGGTGACTGAGGCTCAGCGGGCGCTGGAGGCCAAGAGCTTCGCCCGTCAGATCAAGCACCGTTCCGCAGTTCTCGATGACATTTTGGAGAGGTACGAGTCGGACCGCTGCGAGCCGAAGGGGACGGCGTGGGCTGCGTTGCAGGCTGTCACGGAATCGGTCGATCATGGGAAGCTGGGCGGCAGGTTCAAAGGCGCCGAAGACATTCGTGCCAGTCGTCGGCTGGAGAGCAACGTCAGCGGGGACAACGACGACGTGAAGCAGACCGCGTATCAGATGGCGTTGGCGACGACGCGGTAGCAGCAATTGAGACATGGTCTGGGGGTTTTCCCCAGACCATTTGGGGGAAATAAGATGGCGCGGACTAGGGATGACGGCAAGTTGTGTGCTTGCGGACAACCTGCGAAGTGGCATAATTCGCGATGCCAGCAGTGCATCAATATTCGGCATCGGCCGAAGACGCTTCAAAAGCAGAATGAACAATACCGTACTGATGCAACGTTCCGCGAAGCCGTCAAGGCGAGAGTGAAGGCTCGGCAAGATGCTATGCGGGCCGCTGGCATCAAGCCGCAGGAACAATCACCCCGCCATTGGCTCAAACACATCATGGATGGTTTGGCGCGAGTGAACAAGCAGCGGATCAGGCCAATTGAAATAACTGTCACCGTGACGGAATTGGTCGAAATATGGGAAAAGCAACAAGGGCGTTGCGCCATAACCGGAATCCTCATGAGAACGAAAACACGAACTCCTTATTCAGCATCGGTTGATCGTATCGAATCGTCCAAAGCGTATACTGTTGACAATGTCCAGTTGGTTTGTGTAGCGATCAACTATGCCAAACTGACGCATTCTCAGGAAGTAATACGTCAATTCGTTGCTGACATTAGGAATGTGCCGCTATTGGCAGATGGGTGTTGATTGGACGAGTTGAAGCAGGCCGCTTACGTTCAGGCGGTTGCGAAGGTTCGCTAACGAGAAACCCTTCCGACGGGGCGCCAGGGACGGCGCCCTTTTTTGGAGAATACCATGACAGAGCAGCTGTACATTTTCGTGATGGAGCGGGGGTTTGTCCTTGTCGGCATGCCGCAACAGAATAGTGACAATTTTCTGTTCTGGAATCTGACCAGTTGCGGGGTTGTGCGCAATTGGGGGACTACTGAAGGACTGGGGCAGCTGGCGAGGGAAGGCCCTCGAACGGAAACCAAGATTGATCGCGAGCCTGACGGGACTGAGATCAGCAAGCATGCGACTTACCGCCGCATTCCTTGCAATATGAAAGCGTGGAAGAAATGGCTGAGCGATTCCTAATGCCCGCTGACGCCGATGTTGCTACCGGATTGGTCTGGTGCGACTGGCTTGAAGAACGCGGCGAAGAAACGACTGGTTTGCGAATGATGCTGGTCCGTCCATCGCAAAGGCCGTATCCTTGGCCGGATCATGGAAAGCACGGCTACGGCGACGGCTACGGCGACGGCTACGGCGACGGCGACGGCTACGGCGACGGCTACGGCT
>Ga0207684_10000233_pt1 | contig 84435 bp, 96 predicted proteins | sample KBSK5501metaG_FD_184342 | JGI IMG/M metagenome (GOLD analysis project Ga0207684, IMG submission 184342) | Corn, switchgrass and miscanthus rhizosphere microbial communities from Kellogg Biological Station, Michigan, USA - KBS K5-50-1 metaG... | ecosystem: Host-associated > Plants > Roots >...
GCGACCACGCCGTTTACGGCTTGCGCCCGAGACGGGTCGATCCCGTTGATCGTGGCGTGCGCGAACGGGCTGCGGAGGATCGACATGTACAGCATCCCCGGCAGCTGCATGTCGTCGATGAACGTGCCCTTGCCTCGGATGAGGCGCCCGTCTTCCTTGCGCTTGACGCGGTGGCCGATCCCGCGGATCTCCGTCGCTTCGGTGCTCATGTGGGTGGGCTCCCTTCCCTACGCGCTCGCGGCGGCGGCCTGCGCGGCCTCGGCCTTCGTCTTCGCGGCAGCCTGGATCGCTTTCACGATGTTCATGTAGCCCGTGCAGCGACAGAGGTTCCCCGAGATGGCCCAGCGGATGGCGTCGTCCGTCGGGTCGGGATCTCGTTCGAGGAGCGCAGCGCCGACCAGCATCATCCCGGGCGTGCAATAGCCGCACTGGAGCCCGTGCTCCTCTTGGAACGCGGCCTGCACGGGATGCAGGCCGTCCGCGCCCGACAGGCCTTCCACGGTCGTCACCTCGCGACCATCCGCCTGAACGCCGAACATCGTGCACGACTTCACCGGGGAACCATCCAGCAGGACCGTGCACGCGCCACAGCTCGTCGTGTCACAGCCGATGTGGGTGCCCGTCAACCCGAACTCCTCCCGGATCACGTGGGCCAACAACATCCGGGGCTCGACATCGGCAGTACGCGCCGTGCCGTTCACCGTGACCGAGATCTCCATCAGGGCCCTCCCTCAACCAGCGGCCATCGCCGAAGCGCCGGCGAGACCGCGACGTGTGTAGACCTCGACCATGTGTCGCTTGTACGCCTCGGTGCCACGGACGTCGGTCACGGGGTTCGAGGCCGCGGCTGCGAGACGCCCCGCCTCAGCGAAGGCCTCGTCCGTCGGATCCTTCCCCCGGAGCGATGCGGCCGCCTCGGCCGCCTCGATGTTCTTGAGTCCGACGCCCGTGAGCGCGATCCCCGCGTTCCCGACCGTGCCGTCCTCGAGCGAGAGGGTCACGGCGACGGCCACCGTGGCGAAGTCGCCGACCTTGCGCTCCAGCTTCAGGTAGCTCCCCCCCGACCTGGCCGGCGGCGTGGGGACGCGGATCTCCGTCAGGAGCTCGTTCGGGGTGATCGACGTGGTGAAGGTGTCCACCAGGAACTCGCCGATCGGAACGGTCCGCTCGCCGGAGCTGCTCCGAAGCACGACGTCCGCGCCCATCGAGAGCGTGACCGACCCGAGGTCACCGGCGGGATCCGCATGCGCGAGGGACCCGCCGATCGTCCCGAGGTTCCTGACGATCGGATCGGCGATCTGTGGGGCAGCTGCGGCGAGTGTCGGGTATCCCTTCGCGATCGTCTCCGAGCTGGCGAGCTGGTGGTGACGGACGAGCGCACCGATGGCGAGGTACCCGTCGCGCTGCTCGATGCTGTCCAGCCCGGAGATCGGGTTGATGTCGATCAGGTGGGCCGGCGCGGCGAATCGCAGCTTCATCAGGGGGATCAGGCTCTGCCCGCCCGCCAGGACTTTCGCGTCCTCGCCGTACTGATCGAGCAGCGACAGGGCCTCGTCGACCGACGACGCGCGGTGATAGTCGAACCGCGAAGGCAACATCAAGGCTCCCCTTCCAGGCTCGGTGATCCGCGTTGCCGCGGTTGAGGTTCCGATCATCGCGCGGCTCGCGAGAAGGGGCAACTCAACGACGCGTGACCTGCGGCGATGCTCTCGGGTCTAGACGCCGTCTCCCGTCAGCCCCTACCATCGCGACACACCATGAGAGCACCCTTCACCGAGGCTCGGCTGTTGACCGTGAACGAGGTCGCTGACCTCCTGCGCGTATCCAGGATGACCGTCTACCGGCTGATCAAGGAAGGGCAGATGCCTGCGCTCCGGGTCGGCCGGAGTTACCGCCTCCGCGAGGACGACGTCGACGACTACTTGAGCAAGCGCTACACCGAAGCGATGTAGCGGCTGCCCCATACAGCCGGGACCTCCGCGATCGTACGGAGGACCCACGATGAACGAGCACGAGCAGCTCGTCGATCAGGCAGCGCGGCACGCCCGCTCGGTCCTATTCCTCGGCGGGCTCGACGCCGGCAAGAGCACCCTCGCGCGCGCGACCGCCGCCTTCGCGTTGCGGATCGGCAGACGGGTCGCCTACATCGACGCGGACGTGGCCCAGAAGACCGTTGGTCCACCCGCGACGGTGGGCATGAAGCACATCCGCGAGCCGGACGACCTGATCCTCGAGCGGATGTCGGAAGCCGACGCCCTGGGGTTCGTCGGCTCGATCTCCCCGCAGGATCACCTGGTCCCGCTGGTGGGTGCGCTCGGTCGCCTTCGCGACCGAGCGCGCAACGAGGGTGCGGAACTGCTGATCGTGGACACGGGCGGCGAGGTCTCCGGGATCCGGGGCCAGCTCGTGAAGTACTACAAGGTCGACGTGCTGGAGCCCGACCTCGTGGTCGGGCTCCAGCGCGGCGAGGAGCTGGAGCCCATCCTGGGCGTGGTCGACCGCTTCTTCGGCATCGAGTCCGTGACGGCGCCCGTTCATCCGGACGTCAAGCCGAGCAGCGTCGAGGACCGGATGGCGATGCGCGAGAAGGCGATGGGGCGGTACTTCGAGAGCGCCCCGTTGCAGCGGTTCCGCGTTCGTCCGACGGTGTTCATGCCGACCCTGCCACCGATGTTCGACCTGCAGACGCTCGACCGGCTGCTGGTCGGTCTCTCCGACGGGCACGGGGGATTCACAGGGCTCGGCGTCCTGGAGCATGTGGCGGACGATGGCGGCCTCCGGCTGCTCTCGCCCGTGGCAGAGCCCCCCAAAGCGCTTAGACTGGGCTCCGTTCGCCTGGAGGACACCTACCGCGTCAAGCGGGTTGACCTCCGGAACCTCTTCGGGACCGAGTGAAAGGCGTGATGGGTTGCCGTCCCTGATCAAGAAGCGCCGGAAGAAGATGCGCAAGAAGAAGCACAAGAAGCTCCTGAAGCGCACGCGGCACCAGCGTATGAAGCTGGGCAAGTAGCGCACGGAGAGCCCCACGTGGGCGTTCCGAACCGCGCCGGACCCCTGCCGTTCCTCGCGGTCACGCTCTCCCTCCTCCTGTCCTCCTGCGCCGGGGGATCGTCGGCCGCGTCGGGGTCCGCGTTCGGATCGACGCCGGTGTCGTTCACGACCTCTGACGGTGTCCGATTGTCCGGTCGGGTCTTCGGACCCCAGAACGCCGGTGCGGGGGTCGTCCTCACCCACATGCTCCCGGCGGATCAGACGTCCTGGTTCGCAGAGGCCGCGCATCTGGCGGGCGCGGGCTACCGTGTGCTGACCTTTGATCTGCGCGGGTATTGCCCGGGCGGTGACGGAGGGTGTTCGGAGGGGCAGAAGGACGTGAACGCGGTACCGACCGACCTCACCGCGGCGCTGGCGTTCCTTCGGTCCGACGGTCCGACCCGCGTGGCCCTGATCGGCGCGAGCGTGGGGGGAACAGCGTCGTTGGTGGTCGCCTCGGGACGGGAGGACGTTCCGGCCGTGATCACGTTGTCCGCGCCCGAGGTGCTGGACTCGGTCACAGCGGGCCCGGACGTGCTCACGAACATCCCCGGGGCGAAGCTCTTCATCGCCGGACTCGGGGACCCGACGGGGGCGGCGGGGGCGGCCCAGTTCTTCTACGACCAGAGCCCACAGCCGAAGCGGCTGGAGATCGTCACGGCCGACGACGAGGGGACGAACCTGCTCTCCGGCAGCCAGGGGACCCACGTGGGCGAGCTGATCGACGCGTGGCTCGCGATGTACCTGCATGCCCCGGAGCCGTCGTGATTAGGCCGATCGTGTTCTGCACGGACTACGGGCTGCGCGACGAGTTCGTCGGCGTGTGTCACGGCGTGATGTTGAAGATCGCCCCCGAGGCGACGGTGATCGACCTCACCCACGCGATCCCGCGACAAGACGTGATGCGGGGGGCGCTCGTCCTGTCTCGAGCGGCGCCCTTCCTTCCTGAGGGCGCGGTCTACTGCGCCGTGGTCGATCCGGGTGTCGGCTCCGAGCGTCGCGCGGTCGCGATCCGCGCCGGAACCGGCGCGCTGTTGGTCGGTCCGGACAACGGGTTGCTCTCGCTCGCGTGGGCCGTGCTCGGCGGCGCCCAGGACGCGTTCGAGATCTCGTCGCCGGGCATCGTGCTCCACCCGGTTTCCAATACCTTCCACGGCCGCGACGTGTTCGCACCGGCGGCGGCGCACCTCGCGACGGGAACGCCGCTCGAAACGATCGGCCCGCGCCTGAACGCGGACCACCTGGAGGTGCTCGAGGTGCCGGGGCCGATGGTCGCGCCGGACGCGATCGGCGCTCGGGTGATCGGGGTGGACGGCTTCGGGAACGTGCAGCTGAACGTGACGCGTGAGCATCTGGTCGCTGCCGGCATCGAGGGTACCGTCGGCGTCGCCGGCTCCCGAGTCCCGCTCGTCGCGACGTTCGCGGATCTTTCCGAGCACGGGCTGGGGGTCATCGTCGATTCGCAGGGGTTCGTCGCGCTCGTGGTGAACAAGGGGAGCGCCGCCGAGATGCTCCATCTGGGCGAGGGCTCGACCGTGGTCTTGGAATAATTCAGCCCGAGGGGGGAGCCGAGGGCAGCTCGGTTCCGCTCGCAGGGCCCGGGTACGGCTGCGTCGGCGCCGGCTGTCGGAGCTGCGCGATCAGCGCCGCGGCGAGCAGCACGAACAGGACGATCAACGTGATCGCGGTGCCGCGGCGCACGGCCCGAGGATAACGGGCCGTGCGCCGCTACCCGGCCAGCCTCGCCTCGACCTCCTCGCGCATCCGCACGAGGATGGCGTTCAGCTCCCTGGGCTCGGTCAGGTACCGGCGCAGATCGACCTCGAGCGACACGGCTCCGGCATAGCCGCACGCAACGAGGTCGTCGAGGAAGGCGTCGAGGGCAAGCACGCCCTGGCCGGGCGGCAGATGCGAGTCCCATCCGCGCCCCGCGTTGTCCGACAGGTGCACATGCCGAAGGCGATCGCCGAAGCGCCGACGGACGTCGATCAGATCGTGCTTCGCGACGCCGGCGTGCGACGTGTCCAGCACCAGATGCGGGATGCCCTCCAGCTCGTCCAGGTCCTGATCCGCGTGGAGCATCAGCGGCCGCGACCCCACATGGATCGGGAACATGTTCTCGATGCCGACCGTGACCCCGGTTCGTGTCTCGACCGAGGGGAGCGTCTCGTGCAGCCGCTGCCGGTAGCCGCGCTGCCAGCGGTACGGCGGGTGGGTCACGACGGTCGGAACGCCGGCATCCGCGGCGACCTCGGCCGCTCGCTCGACCTTGCCGATCGGGTCGGTCCCCCAGATCCGACGGGTGAGCAACAACGACGGCGCGTGGATCGCCCCGATCTCCAGTCTGTGCTCGGCCGCCAATTTCCGCATCATCATGGCGTCTTGGCTGGCGGGATCCCTCGTGACCATCACCTCGACGCCCGTGTACCCGCAGGCCGCGACGAGCCCGAACGTGTCGCCGAGGGGACGCGCGAAGAAGGCCGCGGTGGAGAACAGCAGACGTGGCCCGGCCATGGGTGACCCAAGGCTAGCCGTCTGCGACTCCCCCCGGGCGGTCGTGCGTCGCCGGATATCCTGTTGACCATGATCATGGCGCTGATCGCGGCCGCCATCGCGTTCGGGTTCGCGGTCATGCTCGCCAAGGAGTTCGTGGCGCGCCGCCGGCCCTATACGGCGCTCTGGGCCCTGGCGCTCCTGCTGTACGGCATCGCCTCGCTGGCCGTCGTGATCGGCGCCGTCAACGGCTGGACGAAGCTCGGATACGAGATCTACTGGGCGCTTGGCGCGGTCCTCACCGTTCCACTGCTGGCCGCCGGCGAAGTCGTCCTGCTGTTCCGCGATCGAGTGGTGTTGTGGCTCACCGTGCTCCTGCTCGTGTTCATCGCGGCGTACACGGTGGCCGTGCTTGGTCATGCCACGTACAACCCCATCGTGCTTGCCGAACGACTCCCGTCAGGGAAGAACGTCTTCGGAGACGGAACCGCCGCGCACAGGTTGCCGCAGATCGTGTCGATCCCCGCGTACACCGTCTTGATCGTGGGCACGTTGTGGTCGGCGTGGAAGATGCGTGGCCGTCCCGAGCTGCGCGAGCGGTTCCTCGGCACGCTGTTGATCGCGTTCGGCGCCACGATCGTCGCCGTTGGTGGGTCGGCGTTCGCGGCTGCCGGCGACCTGTTCCTCTTCGCCCTGATGCTGTCCCTCGGCGTCACGGTCATGTTCGTTGGTTTCCTCCGCGCATCACGCCAACGCATCCCGCTGCCCGCGCCCGTGCAGACGTCCTAAGCCTGCCGCCGGATCCGAGTCATCCGGTGCGCCGAGGAGCGCGAAGCATCCTCGGACCCGCCGCCTGCAAGGAAGGGGGATAGGGGCGCGGCTCCCAGGGCGGGAGGGCCGCCGGAGCCGGGCGCGCGGGTCGTTGACGGATCCCGATGTTGGAAGGAGTCAGCTTCGCCATGTCCAACTTGCGCAAGGCGCTGATCGCGGGGACCGCCGCGGCCGCGCTCGGAGCGAGCATCTTCGCGGGCCTCGCACCGATCGCGTCGCGCGCTTCGAGCCACCGCGAGGCGCCGCTCACAGCGGCCGATCCACAGATCGACAACACGGACCTCTACGCGTTCCGCTCGCCGGATCAGCCCAACTCGATCAGCTTCGTCAGCTCGTGGATCCCGTTCGAGGAGCCCGCGGGCGGACCGAACTTCTACCTGTTCGCCGAGCACACGAACTACGACATCAACATCGACAACAACGGAGACGCCAAGGCCGACATCATCTATCGGTGGACCTTCAAGACCCACTATCGGTCGGGTGCGACGTTCCTCTACGCGACGGGTCCGGTCACGAGCCTCAACGATCCGAACCTGAACATCTTCCAGACGTACGACCTGACCCGGCTTAGGAACGGGAACAGCGTCGTATTGATCCACAACGGCAAGGTCGCGCCGAGCAACGTCGGTGCCGGCTCCATGCCGAACTACAACGCCGACCTGTTCGATGCGGCCGTCACCACGAACGGGGCGGGGATCCGTTCCTGGGTCGGGCAATCCGATGACGCCTTCTTCCTCGATCTGCGGGTCTTCGACCTCCTGTACGGGGGCAACTTCAGCGAGGCCGGCGACGACACCCTCACGGGGTTCAACGTGAACACGATGGCGCTGTCGGTCCCCCGTGCGCAGCTGCGCGGTCCGAACGACTCGGTCATCGGGATCTGGAACACGGCCACGCGCCCGAGCATGCGGGTGCAACATACCGATGGAACGCAGACCTTCAGCGGCAACAACGTGCAGGTCTCCCGGCTGGGGATGCCGCTCGTCAACGAGGTCGTGGTCCCGGTTGGCCTCAAGGACTACTTCAACGCCTCGAAGCCGAAGGACGACGCGCAGTTCCTCCCCGCGGTGAACGATCCCGAGCTGCCGCATCTGTTGAACGCGGTGTACCCGGGCGCGTTCCCGACAGTGTTGGACTCGGATCCGAACACGGCCGGGATCCAGCGGTCGGATCTGGTCACGGTGTTCCTGAGGGGCCTGCCCGGCCTGAACCGGCCGGTCGGAGGCACCCCGTCGGAGATGCTCCGGCTGAACATGGACACGCCGCTGTGTGGCACGGGCGGTGCGCCCGCATGCAGCCGTCTCGGCGTGCTCGCCGGGGATGTCCAGGGGTTCCCGAACGGTCGCCGGCTCTCCGACGACACCATCGACATCGCGCTCCGCGTGGCGATGGGGGTCCTGCTACCGAACCACGACGCCGCGGCGGAGACGCTCGGTGACGGGGTCGACGCCAACGAATCGCCGTTCCAGTCGACGTTCCCGTTCATCGCCTACCCGCACAGCGGCTCGGACGCGAGCCCGCACTGACGCAGGTCGGGGCGCGGCGGGCGGAAGGCGCCCGCCGCGCCCCATCAGTGGCCTCATCACGGTCCTCGTCACGGGAGGAGAAGGACGATCCGATGACACGAGTCGGACGCACGATGATGGCGCTCACGCTCGCGGTGGCGCTCTTCGCGGTCGGCGCTATCGGCCTGCTGCGTCGTCCAGGCGACAGGGCGGGGTCGGCCGCCGCTCCCGCGGCGGCCGACCCCGCCGCCCTGGCGGTCGCACCGGGTTCGCAGGAAGCAGCGATCGCGACGCTCCAACAGCGGCTGCGCGACGTCCCCGGTGACTGGAACGCCGCGAACGACCTAGGACTGGCCTACGTGCAAGAGGCGCGGGTCACCGCCGATCCGAGCTACTACCCGAAGGCCGAGGCGGTGCTCAACGCATCGCTTCGAACCCATCCCGACGAGAACGCCGGCGCGTACGTGGGCCTCGCGGCGCTGGCGGCGGCGCGGCACGACTTCGCCGGTGCGCTCCGCGACGGCGAGCGCGCCCGGCACCTCGATCCGTACGGAGGAGCCGTCTACGGGGTGATCGGCGATGCGCTCGTCGAGCTGGGTCGGTACACGGCCGCCGGCTCTGCGTTCCAGAAGATGGTGGACATCGCCCCGGGGCTCTCGTCGTACGCGCGCATCTCGTACCTCCGCGAGCTTCACGGCGACGTCGCCGGAGCCGTCCTCGCGATGCGAGCGGCGCGCCAGGTGGCCGGGACGGCCCAAGACACCTCCTGGGCCGCGTACCAGCTCGGGGAGCTCGCGTGGAACGCAGGCGATGTGGCCGAGGCCGCGCGTCGCTATCGCGAGGCCGAGCAGCTCGATGCCGTGTGGATCCCGCCGCGCGCCGGCATGGCGAAGGTGGCGTGGGCACGCGGTCATCCCTTGACCGCCATCGCTCGCTACCGCGAGGTCGTCGCACGCTACCCGCTCCCCGAATACGTGGTCGCGCTCGGTGACCTGCTCTGGACCACGGGAGATCGTGCCTCCGCACGCCACGAATACGGGCTCGCGCACGCTGAAGCCGCCCTGTTCCGCGCGAACGGCGTCAACGTGGACCTGGAGCTCGCCCTGTTCGACGCGGATCATGGACGCGCCGGTCCAGCGCTCCGGGCGGCGCGGATCGAATGGGGACTTCGCCACAGCATCCACGTCGCCGACGCCTACGCGTGGGCGCTGCACGCCGCGGGGTACGACGCGCAGGCGGTCGGCTACGAGCGCCGGGCGCTCGCTCTTGGGACCCGGAGCGCGCTGTTCCGCTACCACCTCGGGATGATCGAGCTCTCGCTCGGCCGGCGAGCGGCCGGCATCAGGGACCTCCGGGCCGGCCTCGCGATCAACCCGCACTTCTCGATCCTCGGCGTGCCCGCCGCTCGGAGCGCGCTCGCGCGAGCGGGAGGGTCGGGGTGAGACGTCGAACGGTTCGGACGCTCCTGGTCGCGGTCGGCGCCGTGTTCGCGCTGCTCTTCCTGGCGCCGGCAGCGATCGCCCATCCGTTGGGCAACTTCACCGTGAACCGGGGGAGTGCGATCCGGCTGACGCCCGGTGCCGCGGAGGTCGACTACACGATCGATATGGCGGAGATCCCGACGTATCAGGAGCTCCCCGCGATCGATCTGGACGGCGACGGCGTCGCGTCGGCAGGCGAGCTCGATGCATGGGCCCAACGAGAAGCGCGGGCGATCCTGCCCGGTCTCGAGCTCCGGGTCGCCGGGACAGCCGTGCCGCTCGCGCCGACGTCGGCGACGGCCGCGCTCTTGCCGGGGCAGGCAGGGCTCCAGACGCTCCGGTTCGAGGGGACGTTCTCCGGCCGGGTCACGGCCGGTTCCGGGTCGATCGCCTACCACGACGGCAACGCCGACGACGGTCGGATCGGCTGGCGAGAGGTAACGGCGAGCGGAGACGGGGTCGCGCTCGAGGGCTCGAACGTTCCGACGACGAGCTCCAGCGATGATCTTCGGGCGTATCCGCTGGACATGCTGTCGAGCCCGCTCGACGTGACGTCGATGACCGCGACGTTCTCGGCATCCGGCCCGGTGGTCGAGGGTGCCGGTGCCGGCACCGGCACCCTCGACGCGGTTCCGACCGTCGCTCGGCCGGCGACCGAGCCCGCCGGCTTCGCCGGCGTCCTCGGTCGCCGCGGGCTGCCGCTCGTCCTGCTCGGGCTGGTCCTCGCGTTCGCGTTCGGTGCCTGGCACGCGTTGCTGCCCGGCCACGGCAAGACGCTGATGGCCGGCGCGATGGTGGGCGCGGGCGCGCGACCTCGCCAGGCGCTCGCGGTCGCGACGGCGGTCGCCTCGATGCATTCGGCGTCCGTGATCGCGCTCGGCCTCGCCGTCGTCGGGCTCCAGCAGACCTTCCGCCCCGAGGTGCTCTATCCGTGGCTCGGCACGCTTTCCGGTCTCGCCGCGGTCGCGCTCGGTGCGTACCTGGTGTGGACCCGATCGAGGGCGTGGCGTCACGGACGCCTCCATGCCCACGGTCACGAACATGCTCACGGACACGAGCACGACGATCACGTCCTCGTGCTGCAGCACGACGGCCGGTTGTCGAGGAAGGGGATCCTCACCCTCGCGTTCGCAGGCGGGATCCTTCCGGCCCCGAGCGCGCTCCTGGCCATGTTGGCCGCGATCCAGGCGCACCGGGTGGTCTACGGTCTTGCGCTCGTGGCGGCGTTCAGCGCCGGGCTGGCGTGCGCGCTGCTGGGGGTTGGGATCGGCGCACTCCGCGCGCGCGACGCGATCGCCCGCAGGGCGTCCGATCGCGTCGCCCTCGCTCTCCCGCTCGTCTCGGCGGTCGCGATCGTGATCGCCGGCCTGGCGATCGCCGGCCGAGCCGCGTCGGCGCTCTGACCCGTTACCTCATCCGGCTTCGGGCCAGGCCGGGTCGCCCGGCTCCGACGGCTCCGAGCCGGCGGGCTCCACGGTCACCAGCAGATGATCGAAGGTCGCCGGGTCGACCTCGAGGCGCACGAGCACCGTCCCATCGGGGTAGGGGAGGAAGTCACTGAGGTGCGTGGCGTGGTGCCTCGATACCGCCCACAGGCGGTAGACGAGCCCGGGCGCCGGGAACGGAACGCCTCTGCCGTAGACGTAGAGCTCCTGGACGCCTTGGGCGGAGATCTCTTGCGCGTTCCCGCCGAGGGGTTGCCGCAGGAGAGTGGGGTGCTGAACGACGAAATCGGCGAGCCCCTGTACGTCGGCCGCGGGGACCTGCGCCGTCTTCCGATCCTCGAGCTGACTCAGTGCCATCCCGCCGACCCCGACCACGAGCACGACGCTCGCCGCCGCTGCCACGAGCCGTCCCGGGGTCCACCGCATGCCCGACCGGCCTCGCGCATCCATCTCCCGATGGATCCTCGGGAGGAGGGGGTCGGGAGGCGCGACCGGTTCGGCCTCCAACGCGAGCTCTCCCGCGACCGCCTGGAACGCGTCGAGCATCATCCGGCACTCGGAGCAGCCGGGGACGTGTTCGGTGAGCAGGCGGTCGGCTTCGGCGGCATCCTCGTCCGACAGGCTCTGGAGCGCGTAGCCCGCCAGGAGCTCCTGCGCCTCGCCGTGGCCGTCGATCATCCTGTCTCCTCCAACGCCGCGCGGAGCTTGCGCATCCCAGCGAACGTCCTGGTCTTCACGGTTCCGAGTGGGATCCCCAGCTCCTCGGCGATCTGCACCTGGGTCTTTCCGCCGAAGTACGCCATCTCGAGAACCTGTCGCTGTTCGGGGGGGAGGCCTGCGAGGGCCTCGCGAACCTCCTTGCGCCGCACGCCGAGGTAAGACTCCTCGGCGATGGCATCCGCAGGGTCTTCGCCGACCAGCGGTTCGAGGTTCGCCGCCCGTTCGGATCTCGCTCGCAGGCGGGACTCGCGTCTCACCAGGTCGACCGCGCGATGGTGGACCAGCGCCAGGAAGAACGTTCGGAAGGGTCCCCGTCCCGGGTCGTAGGCCTCGGGCGTTCGCCAGAGCGCCATGAAGGCATCGTGGACGACGTCCTGGGCCAGGATCTGCTGTCCCGTCACGCGGTACGCGAGCCCGTAGGCCGATCCGGCGTATCGGCGGTAGAGCTCGTCGAACGCGCCGCGGTCGCCAGACGAGAGTCGCCGGTGGAGCTCAAGATCCTCGCGGTCGCCGTCGCGCACGGACCGTATCCTCCCAGCCGATGCGAAGCGTCGTCCTCTACACGCGCAACGGTTGTCACCTGTGCGACGAGGCGCGGAGCGCGATCCTGTCCGTCCTCGCCCGCCAGCCGTTCGCCTTCGACGAGGTGGACATCGACACGGACGACGAGCTGGTGCGTGACTACGGGATCAGGATCCCCGTCGTGACCGTGGACGGTGAAGAGCGTTTCGAGATCGCGGTCGACGAGAACGAGCTCGAGGGACTGGTCCGGATACGCTAGGCGTATGGCCGAGCGTGGCGGTTCCCGGTGACCACCCGGCCCGTCCCGGACGCCACCGTGTCCCGCCTCCCGCTCTACCTGCGGGTGCTGGTGGAGCTCGCCGATCAGGGTGAAGCGACGGTGTCCTCGGACGTCCTGGCGGACGCAGCCGGGGTCTCCAGCGCGAACGTCCGCAAGGATCTCTCTCACCTGGGGTCCTACGGGACGCGTGGCATCGGCTACGACGTTGCCCATCTGATCCACGAGATCCGCCAGGCACTCGGGCTGACGCAACACTGGTCGATCCTGATCGCCGGTGTCGGCAACCTGGGGCAGGCGCTGGCACGGTACAAGGGGTTCGCCGAGCGTGGCTTCCGCGTTGCGGCGCTGATCGATGTGGATCCCGGGAAGGTCGGCACTCGCATCGACGGCATGGAGGTGCGGCATCTCGACGAGCTGCCGAAGCTCGTGCGGGCCGAGCGGATCGCGATCGGCGTGATCGCGACCCCCGCGACGGATGCGCAGGACGTCGCGGACCGGATGGTGCAAGCAGGGCTCCGCTCGATCTTGAACTTCGCGCCGGCGATGCTCACGGTTCCCGAAGGGGTCACGATCCGGAAGGTCGACCTGGCGATCGAGCTGCAGATCCTTTCCTATTACGAGCAGCGCGACGCTCTCCGCGAGCTCAAAGGGTCGATCGGGAAGCCGCGGGGCGCTATCGCGGGATCGTGAGCCAGATCACGACCGCCACGACCACCAGCATGACCACCAGGATCATGAACTGGATGGCGCCCTGATCCAGGAGGGGCGTTTGGATCTGCATGAGGGGCGTCTGGATCGCGAACATCGGTCCTTCCCTCCTCTTTACGCCGGCCCATACCACGGAGGAGCGCTCCCTCCGGTGAGGAACGCCTTTCGGGAACGCTCGGCTCGATCGAGCAACGGCAGATGGATCACGAACAGCAGGATCGAGCCGACGAGGAACATCAGGGAGTAGCGCGGGACGCTCCCGGTGTTGTACTTCATCGACAGCACCGTCTCGGGGCCACCTCCGACGAAGTGTGCCTGCACGACGGCGATCGGGGTTCCGTTCGAGGCCTTGGCGAACTCGAGCGAATCGACGGCGAACTGCGTCGTCTGGATCGCGTCGAGCGCGTCCGGGCTCCGCCCCAACGTGGCGTTCGCTTGCGCGGCGAGGAAGCTAGTGGCGGCGCCTTGGACAGACTGGATGTCGGCCGCCTGCGTGACCTGGTTCGGTTGGCTCCACGTGGGCGGGTTGGGGTACTGGGCGTATTCCGGATAGATGTCCTCCGAAGGCGTCAGGCCGGCGTCGATCACTTGCCACGCCGGCTCGGATCCTCGGGGACCGAGGTTGGTCTTCGTGTCCGGGCCTTGCGACCAGAACCCGAACATCCAGATGGACGATTGGATGATCATCCAACCGGAGAAGGCGACCACCAGGACGAGGTACCCCATCCACCGTCCGAACACCGCGGCGAGCAGGACGTACACGCTGCCGATGAACAGGATGAAGCCGGCGAGCACCACCCCCCCACCCTTGAACAGGGTCCCGCAGGCGACGTTGAACCCGAGACACGTGTCGGCGAGCATCAGGGGCGCTCCGTGACGACACCGTTCTTCTGCGCGAGCGCAAGGGCCTTGGCCTGGGCGGCGGGATTCGTGCAGATGTTGTCGTCGTAGGCCACCACCTGGGAACTGATGCTGATCAGGTAGGTGACGATGTCGTTGATCTGTTGGTCGTCGAGCGCGCCGGCGAACCGGATGCTCCACGACGGCATGTCGCCGCGTCCTTGCTGGATCACCTGGTAGATGTCGTTCACGCTGACGATCGTTGGATGACCCCCCGCGGGATCGAGGATGCCCGCGCAGATCGTGGTCAGGTTCGGCGGATACCCGTAGCCGGGAGCGCCGGTCGTCGGGTCGGTGTACGGGATCACACCGCCCTTCAGCTCGTTGCCGTGGCAGCGGGTGCAGCCGACCCCGAGCTGGTTGTCCGCCGAGTATGGCAGCACCGCCTGGGCACCGCGTTCGGTTGCGAGCGCCCGGAGCTCGTTCTCCTGACTGAGGTTCCGCGAGGGCTCGAAGAGCCACTGCAACGGGAACCAGATCACGAAGAACGTCATCAGCACCACGCCCCAGCCTTGCAGCCGGTTGAGCAACGGGGTCTCGAGCGCCGCGTCGGCGGGCCCGGGACGGAGGGCGTTCGGAACCTCGGCCTTCTTGCCGCGCGCCCGGTTGCGCAGGACGAACGCGACGATCGAGAATGCGATCGCGAGCCCGCCGAGCGCCACCAGGATGATCCCGGTGGTGTTCGTCGCGGCCAGCATCGTCCGCCCCCTCAGCCCGGCGCGACGCAGAAGGGGCCTTGCGCGGGCTCGTTGATCGTGTTCGTTCCGCGCGGCGGCCCGAGGATGACCCCGGACGTGTCGACGATCACCTGATCGCCCTCGATCGTCAGCTGGAAGCGGTCCATCCCTCGCGGCGCCGGTCCCAGCTGGTACTCCCCGGCGTCGTTGTACTTCGATCCGTGGCACGGACATTCGAACCACTGCGACTGCTGGCAGAACGGCACGCGGCATCCCAGATGCACGCACCGCTGGTAGAGCGGCATGATGCCCTGGGCTGTCACCTGGAGCGCCGGATAGTTCGCTTGGCCGGTTCCCGGGGTGCCGTTCCACTCGATCACGTAGAAGCGACCCTGCCCGACGTAGTACGGCTGCTTGTTGCTCTCGATGAACGACTTGATGTCGTTGACCGACCCGGCGGGGATCTTGGATCCGAACCCCCCGCGGAGGTTCGGCCACAGGAACGCGACCGTACCGAGCCCGAACTCGGCGGAGAAGAGCAGCACCGAGGAGATCAAGGCCCGCCGCTGGAAGTCACGGCGCGACACGACGGGGACGGGCTTGGCCGCAGGTTCGGCCTGCCGCCCCGCCTGCCTGCTGGCGCGGAGCAACGACAGGCTGAAGAACAGGGCGAACAGGATGATGCCGACCAGCACGAGGATGACGGCGACGGTGGCGGTGGAAAGCCCGAGCGCGGTCACAACTCGAAGAACACCCCCTGTGCCCACGGCCAGATCCAGTTGTAGCCCTCACCTCGGAAGAACGACCCGATGATCGTGAGGACGGCCCCGAACATGAACAGGACCGTGAACAGGGTGATCGCGATCTTCCGGTCGCCGGGCAGGACGCTCGGGTTCCGGTCGACGTAGGGGACGGCCGCGAGCCCGACGAGGATGAAGGTCGGGATCGAGATGCCGGCGACCATCGGGTGGAAGTAGCGAAGCAGTTCCTGCAGCCCGAGGAAGTACCAGGGCGCCTTCGAGGGGTTCGGGGTCAGGTTCGGGTTCGCCACTTCCCGCAGGGGCGCGTTCAGGAACGTCGAGAAGACGAGGAGGCCGGCGAAGAGGATCAGCATCGCGATGAACTCCTCGAGCAGGAGGTGCGGCCACACGTTGACGCGGTCACCCTGCTGACGCTCGACCCGCTGGATCCCTTCGGGCGGCACGAGCGCGAGCAGCCGGTGCTTCTCCGGAGCGCCCTTCTTCGGGGTTGGGATCCCGCCGGTGGGCAGCGGCGCATCGCGCCGCGGCACCGTGGCGGGTGCGGCCGCGACGGCGGTCGCCGTCGCGGTAGCCGCCGCTGCGGGCGCAGCCACGGCGGCGGCCGGAGCCGCTACGGTCGCGGCTGCCGCCGGAACCGCCGCCGGCGCCGCTGCCGCGGCGCCGTCACCGCTCGCCGCTGCGACGGCGGCGGGCGCCCGCGCCGGATGCTCTTCCACCTCGTCGGGGTGCCCCTCGTGGTACGCGCGGATCGCCTTCGATCGGGCGCGCCCCTCGGCGACGCGCCGGTCGGTCCCCGCGGCGAGCTGGGCGTCCAGCGTTTGCTGGTACACCCCCATGTCCTTCGGGACTTCCTCCCAGGTCATCCGTCGCCTCCCTAGAGCGGCCCCGAGATGCCGCCGTCCTTCCGGATCCGCCAGAAGTGGACCGCGAGGAACAGCACCAGCACGAACGGCAGCGCGAGGACGTGGAGCACGTACCAGCGGAGCAACGTGTTGGGGCTCACTATCGCTCCGCCCAGCAGCAGGAAGTTGGCCTGCTTCGCGATGAAGGGCGAATAGCCCGCGAGCGAGGTGCCGACCGTGATCGCCCAGATCGCCAGCTGGTCCCATGGGAGCAGGTAGCCCGTGAAGGACAGCCCGAGGGTCAGGAACAGAAGGACGACGCCGACCACCCAGTTGAACTCTCGTGGCGGCTTGTAGGCGCCCGTGTAGAAGACGCGCGCCATGTGCAGCGTCACCGACAGCACCATGAGGTGGGCACCCCACCGGTGCAGGTTGCGGACGAGGTCGCCGAAGAACACCGACGTCCGGATGGATTGCATGTCCGTGTACGCGGTCGCGCCGCCGATGTCGGCCATCGGGCGGTAGAAGAACATCAGGAAGATCCCGGTCAGCGTCAGCAGCACGAACAGGAAGAACGAGATTCCGCCGAGGCAGAACGTGTAGGTCAGCTTGAGCCCGTGACGCTTCACCTTGGTTGGGTGCAGGTGCCAGAGCACGTTGTTCATCGTTGCGAGCGCGCGATCTCTCGACGTGTCCTTGTAGCCCTTCCGGTAGATCGAGCCCGGGCGGAACATCGACTTCCAAACCTCAGACTCGCGGAGATCCGGCAGCTTGATCCTCGCCACGCTTCTCTTTCTACCTTCCTCGCGCGATCCTCACGACGGTCACTCCGAGGCCGCCTGCGAGGCAGGGACCTCGGCCATCGTGCGCCGCCCGCCGGCCGACTCCGGCAGGCGCGCATAGTACAGCGTGTCCGTGGGGCACCGGTCTACGCACACCGAGCATCGCGTGCACGCGTTGTCATCGACGACGAAGATGGCGTTCGCCACACCGACCTCCGCCTCGACCGCGTCCTCGTCGGCGTCTCGGACGATCTCGGTCGACATCATCCAGATGCAGTTCCAGGGACACACGTCCTCGCAGGCTCGGCAGAGGATGCAGTTGTCGGGGTCGAGCATGAGGTGCTTCGGCGACTTCACGCCCTGCGCGAGCCAGGCAGCGTCGACCGTCTCGACGACGTAGTCATCGTGGATGTCGACCTCGGTCTTCGTGAACGGCATGGGCGCTCCTACCGGTACCCACCGGTGGGCCGGGAGTCTCCGCTACTGCCACGGAGCTTGCGACGCCAGTTCTGCATCGCCGCCGAGGCCACGAGGATGGTGACGATGGGACCCGTGGTGAGCCCCATCGCGATCGCGTCGCGGACCTGCTTGTACCCCTCCAGGCTGAGCGGGTTCGTGATGCTGGTTCCGAATGGCTTCTCGAGGAAGGCTTGGAGGTCGGTCGGCCCTGCCCAGCCGATCTTCTGCTCCGCGTAGTACATCCAGAACGAAGGCATCACGACCGCCGAGATCAACAGGAAGAAGAGCAGGGCCATGGAGAAGAGCACGGCGCTCGTCCACGTCCACTCGAAGTTCCGGACGAACACCTCGATCCGGGATCTGAGGCCTTGCGTGCGCTGCCGGATCGGTGACTTCGTCGCGACGTCGATCTGACTCATGCGCTCGTGCCTTCCGTCCCTCCTGGTCGCGGCGGCGGCATCATAGCAACCCCTCTCGGTCACCCGTGGTACGGCACCTACACTGAGCCGCAGCCTCCATGCTCGCCGATACCACACACGAGTTGGCCCGATGGTGGGCCCCCGCGCTCGCCTTCGTCGCGGGCATCGTGTCGTTCGCCAGTCCGTGCGTGTTCCCGCTGGTTCCCGGCTACCTGTCGTTCGTCACCGGTGCGTCGGCCGTCGACGGCGAGATGGCGGGCGGTGCGGAGCGGCCTTCGGCCGGCCGGCTGCTCCCGATCCTGCTGTTCATCGGCGGGTTCACCCTCGTGTTCGCGCTGCTGGGCGCGTTCGCATCCACGGTCCGGCTCTTCAAGGGCTCCGCGGGGCAGACGATCGCGGGGCTCGTCGTCATCACCCTGGGCTTGCTGATGATCGGGTACGCCCTGGGGCGAGGGTCGATCGCGTTGTACGCCGAGCGCCGGCCGTTCCTGCACAAGGTGCGTCCGGGTGTCGCCGGCGCGTTCCCGCTCGGCATGGCGTTCGCCGCCGGGTGGACGCCTTGCATCGGCCCCGTACTGAGCGGGATCTTCTTCATCGCGAGCACCCAGAGCACCGCGCGCGGGGTCCTCCTGCTCGTCGTGTACTCGCTCGGGCTCGGCGTTCCGTTCCTCCTGATCGGTCTGGGGGTCCAGTGGCTCTCCGGGACGCTCCGATGGTTCCGACGGAACTACCGGGTTATCACCGTGGCCTCCGGCACGTTGCTCGTCGGGATGGGCATCATGCTCATCACGGGGACCTTCACGCGATACTTGATCGCGCCGCTCCAGCGCTTCGCGCCCGGCCTCTGACCGCCCGGCTCGCAGTAGCATCGTGTCGGCCTCATGAGTCCCTCCGCGCCTCCCCGCTTCACGCTTCGGCAGTCGTTCGCGCTCGTGTGGCGGACCCTCCGGTCGATGCGCACGGCTCTCGTTCTGCTCATCCTGTTGGCTGCGGGCGCCGCGGTCGGCTCGCTCCTCCCGCAGATCCCCAACAGCCCGCAGCGGGTCGCGTCGTATCAGCTCGCGCATCCGTTCTTCGGCGCGCTCTTCCTCCGGGCGGGATTCTTCGACGTCTTCGGGTCCTGGTGGTTCGTACTGATCCTCACGTTGCTGTTCGTGTCACTGATCGCGTGTCTGATCCCGCGGTCGCGCGCGATGCTCCGCACGATCCGCCAACGTCCGATCCAGGCGAGGGAGATCGACGCGTTCCCACAGTACCGGGAGCTGCGGGTTCCCGCCGAGCCGGTGGCAGCGGCCGCGACGGCGCGCACGGTGCTGCGGCGCCACGGGTACCGCGTTGCCGTGGCGGCGGACGGTCGCGCCGTCGCGGCCGAGAAGGGCACGCTCCGCGAGGTGGGCAGCCTCGTGTTCCACTGGGCGTTCCTGGTGCTGTTGGTCGCCGTGATCGTGGGCAAAGGGACCGGGTACGTCGGGCACGCGACGATCGTCGAGGGACAGACGTGGACCGACGCGGCGTTCAACTACGACGGTGATCTTCGGACCGGACGGTTCTCGTCGGGCTCCCACACGGGGATCGGCATCAAGTTGCTCGATTACTCCGATGCGTTCCGACAGAGCGGCGTCCCGATGGATTTCACGTCGAAGGTGGAGCTGCTCAACCCCGGCGGCACCCTCGCGCGAACGGACACCGTCACGATCAATCACCCCGTGAGCTTCGACGGCGTGCGGATCTTCCAGTTCGGCTTCGGGTGGGCGCCCGTGGTCACGATCACCGATCGGGGAGCGACGATCCTCCACGGCCCGGTCGTCATGGGGCAGAACGCCCAACCGGGGGACAACCCTCTCACGGTTCCCTGGATCGGGTTCGTGAAGCTACCCACGCTCCGTCCACAGGTCGCGATCAAGCTGGAGCTCTACCCCGACAGCGTCGCCTACTTCGCGGGACTGATCGCCGGGGTCCCCCAGCCGATGACGCAAGCGAAGGACCCCTTCATGCGCTATTCGCTCTGGAAGGGCAAGCTGCTCGATCCGTCGCTGAGCGGCTTGGACACCCGGTTCATGCACCAGGTCGCGACGGGCGGCATCGGCCGGGGATGGACCGTCGACCTCGCTCGCGGATGCGTGAGCTCCGGAGCTTCGTCATCGGGCCTTCCCAGCCAGCTCGCCGGGACGGTCTGCCCGTCCGGCGTCGGCTCCGGGCTCACGATGTCGTTCCCGCAGCTCCGCCAGTATTCGCGGCTGCAGATCTCGCGGGACACGACCGTCCCCTGGGTCCTCGCCGCCGCTATCCTCATCCTCGCGGGTCTGGTCGCAGCGATGTACTCGTCGCGACGGAAGGTCTGGGTCCGTGCCGAACCCAAGGACGCCGGGTCGGTCGTGCAGATCGGAGGGTTCGCGTTGCAGCGGAAGGATCGATTCGAAGAGGCCTTCCCGAAGCTGGTCGAAGATCTGGACGCCGCGATCGCGAAGATCCCCGCCGACAGGCGCGAGGAGGTCGGAGCGCGGTGAGCACAGCCGATTGGGGGCGCCTCTCGAGCGACGCCTTCAACGCCGCGCTGTTCGCGTACATCGCGGCGATGGTCCTCTCGTTCGCGTACCTGGCGTTCCGGAGGACGTCGTTCCACACGGCGGCGACGGTCGTGGGAACCGTCGGGCTCGCGACGAACGGGCTGTCGATCGTCGCGCGGGGGATCGCGGCCGGGCGGACGCCGTGGGGAAACATGTACGAGTACTCGGCGCTGCTCACCTTCCTGATCGTGCTGGCGTACCTCGTGATCGTGGAATGGCGCTACCACGTCACGACGCTCGGCGGCTTCGTCTACGCGTTCGCGATCTTCACCATGGCGATGGCCGTGTCCTTCTTCTACGTCGGGCCGACCGACCTGCTGCCCGCGCTCAACTCGTACTGGCGGCAGATCCACGTCACGGCGATGATCACTGCCTCATCCCTGCTCGGCATCGGCTGTCTGTTCACGATCCTCTACCTGGTGAAGGTGGCCGTGGAGCGCCGCCAGATCGCGGCGCTCCGCGGCGAGACCCCGCCCCCCATCCTCGGCGGCTCCGTCGACGCCGACCTGGACGTCCCGCCCGACTACGTGCCCGGCGCCGACGAGCCGGTGGGATCCGCCGCGCCGGCGGAGCCGGCGCGGCGGATCGGCCTGCCGCCGTCCGCGACCCTGGACCGGCTCGCCTACCGCTTCATCCAGTTCGGGTTCCCCATCTGGACCTTCGGCGTGATCTGCGGCGCGATCTGGGCGCAACAGACCTGGGGTCGGTACTGGGGCTGGGATCCGAAGGAGACGTGGTCGTTCATCACGTGGACGATCTTCGCCGGGTACCTCCACGCCCGCGCGACGGCGGGATGGAAGGGCGCGAAGGCGGCGTCGATCGCGCTCGTTGGATTCGTCAGTCTGCTGATCACGTATTACGCGGTGAACCTATGGATCGCCGGCTTGCACACGTACGCGAAGTGACTCCAGGCGCGCGGAAGGCCGCCAAAATGGCGGATGGTACAGTCACGCGGACCTGCGCCCCGCGCGCGGGCGCGGCGCTCTCAGGGGGACGAGGAACGGTGCGCAGAACGCGGTGGATCCTCGCGCTGCTCGCGTTGACGATCCTGCTGGCCGCCTGTTCGAAGACGGCCCCGCAGAATACGATGAACCCGGCGGGACCGACGGCCCAGACCGAGAAGAACCTGCTCGTGCTCGTGCTCTGGCCCGCCGCCGCAGTCTTCCTCATCGTCGAGGGCGGCATCTTGCTCATCTCGATCAGGTTCCGGCACCGCAAGGACCGCGATCGGATGCCGCCGCAGATCCACGGGAACACACGGCTGGAGATCGGCTGGACGATCGCCCCGGCGATCGTGCTCGCGGTCATCATGGTCCCGACGGTCTCCACGATCTGGGAGCTGGCACGCCAGCCGGCCGACGCGATGCAGATCACCGTCGAGGGGTACCAGTGGTGGTGGGGCTTCCGGTACACCGATCCCGACATGGCGGTCTCCTACGGCGACCACGACGCGATCGTCACGGCGGACGTCATGGTGATCCCCACCGGCACGACGATCGACCTGACGCTGACGTCGCTGGGGGGTGGCGCACACAGCACCTCGGGCGTGCCCGACCACGAGGTGATCCACTCGTTCTGGGCACCACGGCTCTTCGGGAAGCAGGATGTCATCCCCGGCGAGACGAACCACATCGTCTTCGCCGCGGACGAGCCCGGGATCTACTGGGGTCAGTGCGCCGAGTTCTGTGGGCTCCAGCACGGCAAGATGAAGTTCCGCATCCGCGCGCTGGACGAGGCCGATTGGCAGCGCTGGGTCGCGAATGAGAAGCAACCGGCGGTGACGCCGCCGGCCGGATCCGCGCAGCAGGGGATGGATCTCTTCTTCGGCACGAACGGCGTGGGCGGCCAGTGCATCCAGTGCCACGGGGTGGGCGGCACCAAGGCGACCAGCACCGCGGCCCCGAACCTGACGCATTTCGCGGCGACGACCCACGAGTGCTTCGCAGGGTGCGACTTCGAGACCTTCAACCCGGACGGGACCCCGAACGTCGAGGCGTTGAAAGCGTGGCTCCGCGACCCGAACGCGGTGAAGCTCGGCGCGAAGATGCCCGACTACGGCCTCACCGAGCAGCAGATCGACCTCCTCGTCGCCTATCTGTATAGCCTGAAGTAGGAGCGACCACGAGCGATATGGTGACCGCAGCGAGCGTTCCGGCCCGCACAGGGATCATCCGTCGTCCGACGGCGACCACCGGTTGGTGGAGCTGGTTCACGACGGTGGATCACAAGAAGATCGGTCTGCTCTACGGGTTCAGCGCGTTCGCGTTCTTCCTGATCGGCGGGGTCGAGGCCCTGTTGATCCGGAGCCAGCTCGCGAAGCCCGACAACACGCTGCTCAACGCCGACCAGTACAACCAGATCTTCACGATGCACGGGGTGACGATGATCTTCCTGTTCGTCATGCCGATGTCGGCGGCGTTCTTCAACTACCTGATCCCCTTGATGATCGGCGCGCGCGACGTCGCCTTCCCGCGGCTGAACGCCTTCTCCTTCTGGGTCTTCATCCTCGGCGGGCTGTTCCTGTACTCCAGCTGGTTCCTCGGCGGGGCACCCAACGGCGGCTGGTTCGGCTATCCGCCGAACTCGACGACGGACCCCAGCATCGGGATGACCTTCTACGCGCTCGGGTTGGTGATCACCGGCATCGCCTCCAGCGCGGGGGCCGTCAACCTGGCGGTCACGGTGGTCAACATGCGCGCCCCGGGCATGACGCTCTTCCGGATGCCCGTGTTCGTCTGGATGGGGCTCGTGGTGCAGTTCCTGCTGGTCTTCGCGCTGCCGATCATCACGGTCGCGCTCTTCGAGATGCTCTTCGACCGGCGGTGGGGAACCCACTTCTTCGATCCCACGGCCGGCGGTCAGCCGCTGCTCTGGCAGAACCTGTTCTGGTTGTTCGGGCACCCGGAGGTCTACATCTTGATCCTGCCGGCCTTCGGGATCATCAGCGAGATCCTCCCGGTCTTCAGCCGCAAGCCGCTGTTCGGCTACCAGTTCGTCGTGTTCTCCGGCATCGCGATCGGCTTCATCGGTTTCGGCGTGTGGGCGCACCACATGTTCGCGGTCGGTCTGGGGCCCGTGGCCAACACGGCGTTCGGGATCACGACCGCGATCATCGCCGTCCCCACGGGGATCAAGATCTTCAACTGGATGGGCACGATGTACAAGGGCGACATCCACTTCGACTCGCCGATGCTCTTCGCCGTGGGGGCGGTCGCGATGTTCGTGATCGGTGGGCTGTCCGGCGTGACCCACGCCGTGGTGCCGTCGGACTACCAGCAGACGGACACGTACTACATCGTGGCGCACTTCCACTACGTCTTGTTCGGCGGCGCGGTCTTCGGGCTCTTCGGGGCGATGTACTACTGGTGGCCGAAGGTGTTCGCGCGACAGCTCAACGAGCTGTGGGGGAAGGTGCAGTTCTGGATCCTGCTGGTGGGGTTCAACCTCACGTTCGGTCCGATGCACATCCTCGGGCTCGGCGGGATGATCCGTCGCGAATACACGTATCCCGCCGCCCTGGGGCTCACCTTCTGGAATCAGGTCTCGACGGTCGGAGCGTTCCTGATCGCGCTGTCGACGCTCGTGTTCATCCTGAACGCGGCCTTGACCCAGCGGAGGTCGAAGGGCCTCGCCAACGAGGATCCGTGGGACGCGAGGACGCTCGAGTGGACGACGTCGTGCCCCCCGCCGATCTACAACTTCGAAGAGATCCCGGTCGTGCACTCGATCGATGAGTTCTGGCACCGCAAGTACGTGGAGGACAAGGAAGGTCGGTTGGTCCGTGTGCCGGCGGGTGCGTCCGACCATCCCGCCGATGGACACAAGGAGGGGCACGCGATCCACCTGCCGAGCCCGTCCTTCTGGCCGCTCGTCGCGGCCGTCGGCTTGCCCGTGATCGCGTACGGCGTCCTGTACTCGTGGTGGTTGGTCGGAGCGGGGGCGCTCGTCACCGTCGTCGGGTTCATGGGCTGGGCGATGGAAGCCCCGGTGGCGGAGTAGCGATGGCGGACACCACAGCGCACGCGGCACCGGTCGAGCACACGAGCACGGGGCTGCCGAGCACGAAGCTCGCCATGTGGCTCTTCCTGGCGTCGGAGTGCCTGCTGTTCGGCGCGCTGATCACGACGTACGTCCTGTACCGGGGCGCCAGCACGACCGGGCCCTACCCGAACCAGATATTCGACATCCGCTACACGTCGGTCTCGTCGTTCGTGCTGCTCGCGAGCTCACTCACGATGGTCCTGGCGCTCACGGCGGCGGAGCAGCGCGACTTCGCCCGGATGCGGCTGTGGCTCGTCGCGACCGCGATGCTGGGGCTGACCTTCGTCGGCGGCCAGGTGTACGAGTTCACGAGCTTCTACCACGAGGGCCTGAGCATCAAGAGCAACCTGTTCGGCACGACGTTCTACGTGCTCACGGGGTTCCACGGCGTCCACGTGACGGTCGGGATCTTGATGCTGCTCTCGCTCGTGGGGATGTCGTGGGCCGGCCGGCTCCCCGACGACCAGGCGTTCCCCGTCGAGATGGTCGGGTTGTACTGGCACTTCGTCGACATCGTGTGGATCGTCATCTTCACCGTCGTGTATCTGATCCCGCAACCGAAACCGGCAGGGTGAGCGCGATGACGATGGAAGGGCTGGACGAGTTCCACGGAGAGATCGGCGCGGAGGGGGTCGGCGATCCGCGCGAAGCCGGGCACGCGCGCCGCAGGCACCCCAGCGCGAAGGAGTACGTCCGCATCGGCATCATCCTGGTGGTCCTGACGACGCTCGAGGTCTGGACGAGCTATTCGGGGCTCCCGCACGGATTGTTGATCACCATGCTCTTCGGTCTCGCGTTCGTGAAGTTCGTGCTCGTCGTGCTCTGGTACATGCATCTGCGCTTCGATGACACCCGCTACTCGCGGTTCTTCATCATGGGCGCGTCCGGCGCCGGCATCCTGTTCCTGGTCGTGTTGCTGCTGCTCAAGGCGTTCGCGAGGTAGCGGCGATGCTTCCTCCTTTCCGCGCCCACGTCGACGCCTGGGTGATCCTGGGCTCGCTGGCGGCCGCGTACCTGATCGCGTGCCGCCGCCATGCTGAGCGAACGGGCGTTCCGGTGTCCGACCACGCACGCCGCCTCTTCCTGACGGGTGTCGCGGTCCTGTGGATCGCCGCGGATTGGCCGATCCACGACCTGGCCGAGCGCTATCTGTATAGCGTCCACATGGCGCAGCACCTGCTGTTCACGCTGGTGGCGGCGCCGCTGCTCGTGGCGGGGACGCCGGCGTGGCTCTGGCGCGACCTCCTGCGCCGGCGGATCGCTCGGCGGGTGTGGCGCTTCCTCACGCGGCCTCTGCCGGCGATCGTTCTGTTCAACGGCGTCCTGCTGTTCAGCCACTGGCCGGCAGTGGTGACCGTCTCGGTTCACTCGGAGCTCACGCACTTCCTCCTGCATTCGCTCCTGTTGGGCTCGGCGGTCGTGATGTGGTGGCCGGTGGTCTCCCCGCTGCCGGAGATGCCTCCGCTCACTCCTCCGGGCCAGATGCTGTACCTGTTCGTCCAGTCGCTCGCTCCCACGATCCCGGCATCGTTCCTGACGTTCGGTCATGTGCCGCTCTACCCGGTGTACGCCACGTTCCCGCGCATCTGGGGCATCTCGGTGATGACGGATCAGATGATCGCGGGCCTGACCATGAAGATCGTCGGAGGAGCGATCCTGTGGACGGTGATCACCGTCGTCTTCTTCCGCTGGGCGCGGCGTGACCAGAACGAGGGATGGGACGCGTTGCAATGGCGGAACGTCGACGCCGAGATCCGTGCTGAGATGGGACGATGAGCGACCACGCCCCGGAACCTCGCGAACGGCTGCTCTGGCCGATCCTGATCCCGGTCGCCGTCCTCGTCGTGATCGGCGCGATCCTGTTCCTGTTCTCCCGGGTGCTGCTCCACGTGACCCCGACGGCGGCGACCATCACGGCGCTGGTGGTGGCCGCTTCCATCCTGGCCGTCGCATGGGTCGTCGCCAGCCGGCCACAGGTGACGGGCGCCTCGCTGCTGTCGATGGTGGGGGGGGTCACGGGGATCGCGATGCTCACCGGAGGGCTGGCGTTGTTGCTCGGCCAGCCCACCCACGAGGCACAACCGGTGATCGTCGCCCTGACGGCCCCGAAGGGCGCGGCGGCGAACGGCTTCCAGACGAAGTCGCTCTCGGCACCCGCCGCCTTCCCGTTCACGATCGCGTTCACCAACGACGACACCGGCGTTCAGCACAACGTGGTGGTCACCGCGCAGAAGACCACCGACCCGACCGGCGCGATCGCGGCAGGGCAGCCGGTCACGGGAGTTGGGAGCGTCGACGTGCCGGTGAGCCAGCTCGCCGCCGGCAGCTATTACTTCTTCTGCGAGTTCCATCCCACGACGATGTTCGGAACGCTTACCGTGGCCGGCCCGCCTCCGGCGCCCGGTGCCCCCGCCGTTCCCGTGATCACCGCACAGGACCTGAAGTTCTCACAGACCTCGCTCGACCTGCCTTCGGGCCAGCCCACCACGATCACGTTCGACAACGAGGATGCGGGCGTCCTGCACAACATCCAGTTCTTCTCCGACAAGGACTACACCTCCTCGATCTACAAGGGACCCGACGTGACCGGCGTCGCGTCGGCGGAGTATCAGCTGCCGGCGCTCGGTCCCGGCACGTATTACTTCCATTGCGATTACCACCCGACGACGATGCAGGGGACGATCACCGTCGCGAAGACCGGCGGCGGGTCGTCGCCGAGCGCAGCGTCCGCCAGCCCGAGCGGCTAGGCGAACCTGGTCAGCGCTGAGAGCATCAAGACGTGACCGGCCGGGTGCTGACCCCTTGGTGGCGAAAAAGAACCCCGGACGAACGCCATGGGGAAGCTGCCGGAAGCACGCTCTCGACCCGGATCCTGGACTGAGGGGGCACCCTCGCGTGCGAAGGCTGGCCCAAGCCGCTCTCGCCGCCGCGAACGATGGTGGAGATGTCGCGACGCTTCGGGCGGCTCATCGACTGATCGCTGACCGCGTCCGGCCCGTTTACTCGGTCGAGGACACTCGACGCGTCTCATCGGTTCTCGCGCGGGGCAGTGGCTCGTGCAGCCAGCGACTGGCCGTCCTCGAAGCCGTTGCGAGGAGCTCCGGCATCGCGACTCGGGTGCGGGGTCTCGTCGTCGATGGCCGCTTCTGGTATCCACGGTTCCCGCGCATGCGGGTCGTGGTGCCCGACGCGGTCCTCCTGGCCTGGCCGCAGTTCCGGGTAGAAGAGCGGTGGGTTGATAGCTCCGAGCTCTTCGGGACGCTCGCCGCGCTCGCTGCGGGAAGCCAACCAGGGTTCACCAACGACGGTGGTGAGACGTTGTTCGACGCCTTGCCACGAACCGCCTTGGACTGGGATGGCCGAACCAGCCAGCTTGGGACGTGTTCGGCATGTGACCTATCTGCGCGGGTCGTTGTCGATCTCGGTCTCTATGAGTCGAGGGACCAGTTGTTCCGCCAGCAGGGACAGACCCTGTCATGGCTCGCTCGCGTCCTTGTCGAGCCGGTGCTCGGACGTTGGAGTCCCTGATCCGCTACCTGCCTCGCGGAACCTCATCAGGTCGTGTGGGCTTCGTTCGGGCCGCGATACCGTGGCCGTGTGCGAACCCTCGTCGCGATCGCCGTCAGCCTGACCTTGATCGGGTGCAGCTCGGCCTCGGATGCGAGTGGGACCCTCGTCCGTGTCGAGGACCGGCCGCTGCCAGCTCTGGAGGGCAAGGGTCTCGACGGTGCGCCACTGTCGGCCGCGGCGTTCCGCGGGAAGGTCCTGGTCGTGAGCGTCTGGGCGACGTGGTGCCTGGACTGCGAGCGTGATCAGCCCGGATTCGTCCGCGTGGCAGGCCGGTACGCCGGCAAGGGCGTGGCGTTCCTCGGGGTGAACCCCGAAGAGACCAGCACGGCGCAGCCGCTGGCGTGGGTTCGACGCTACGACGTGCCGTACCCCAGCATCGAGGACCCGTCGGGCCGGTTCGCGGCCAGCCTCGGCTACACGGGCCTGCCCGCGACGTACGTGGTCGATCGGGAGGGCACGATCAGGTACTCGATCATCGGCTCGACGACGAGCGAGGCAACGTTGAGCAACTTGATCGATCGGGCCCTGTCGGGCGATGTCTCCGGGACCCCGCCTCCGTAGTCGAGCGCGTCACACGAGCGCGTCGATCGCCACCGCGGCGAACAGGGCCCCCAGGTACAGCACCGAGAACTTGAAGAGCGCCCATGCCCTTGCGTCCGAGGGGTCACGCCACAGATGCAGGGCTCGGTACACGAAGCTCCCGCCGAGGACCACGGCCGTGACCAGATAGATCGGGCCCATCGAGGCGATCGGCACGAGGAGCAGCGTCGCTCCGAACAGCACGAGCGAATAGAGGAAGATCTGGCGCCGCGTCTCATCCTCGCCGCGGACGACCGGCAGCATCGGAACGCCCGCGGCCGCGTAGTCGTCACGGACCCGCATCGCCAGCGCCCAGAAATGCGGCGGCGTCCACAAGAAGACGATGGAGAACAGCATGACCGCCGGCCAGCCGATCCCGCCGGTCACGGCCGCCCATCCGACGAGTACGGGGACGGCGCCGGCAGCGCCTCCGATCACGATGTTCTGGGTTGTCGAGCGCTTGAGCCACATCGTGTAGACGAAGACGTAGAAGGCGATCGCCGAGAGCGCGAGCGTGGCGGCGAGCACGTTCACCGTGACCGCGAGGAAGGTGAACGCCACGGCTCCCAACGCGAACCCGAACCGCAAGGCCGCCTCCGGCCGGATGGCATGGCGGGGGAGCGGACGCCGCCGGGTGCGGCGCATCACCTGGTCGATGTCCCGGTCCAGATACATGTTGCACGCGTTGGCCGAGGCGGCCGCGAGCGTTCCGCCGACCAGGGTCGCGAGCACGAGCCAGGCACCCGGCAGCCCGCGGGCCGCGAGGATCATCGGCGGCACGGTCGTGATCAACAGCAGGACGATGATGCGTGGCTTGGTCAGCGCCGCGAACGCGCGCACCGTATCCCCGAGCGAGCGACCCGTGGTCGCCGGGAACCGCTCGTCCTCAGCCTCGGCGCGGAGGTCGTCGCGCGACGGTTCCCGTCGCGCGACGACCGCGAGCGCCACGATCGTCGCCCAGATCAGCGCTGAGACCGCGACGTGGGCGGCACGCGCCCACGTCGCGAGCTCCGTGACTACGTTGAGCGCGCCGACGGCGATCTGCGCGATCACGAGCACGAGGGCGAGCGTCGACAGACCGATCAGCCTTGAGGACCGGGGCCGCATCGTGCGGGCCCGCACCACGCACCAGGCGACCAAGGCCGTGACCGCGATCGCGAGGAGCCGGTGCGCGAACATCGGTCCCGCACCCGGCTGGGAGAGGTCCGGGACGAGCCGGCCGCTCATCAGCGGCCAGTCGCGGAACGCCAGGCCCGCGCCCTCGGCCCGTACGTACGTCCCGACCAGCAGCAGCCCGTACGTCACGAGCGCCGTGACCATGGTGATCCGCGCGTAGCTTCGGATCCCTCCCGGCTCGAGGAGGTGCGCGAGGACCGTGATCGCGACCGCGACGCCCAGCACTACGAACGCGACCGCGAAGTGAAGCGTGACGACCGTGGGGTTCTCGTGCGTCGCGATGATCCAACCGCCGATCGCGGCCTGGATCACGAAGAGCGGGGCGAGGCCGACCGCGAGCCATGCCGCGAGCCTCGGAACCGCTCGCCCCTGCCCGCCGTCGCGCGCCCTCGCGAGGGACCAAGCGCCCACGACGGCGAGGGCGATCGACAGGCTCGCCGAAACCACGGCGAGCAGCCGGTGGAAGTACTCGATGAGGGTGTGGTACTCGACGCGGGGGACCCACGAGCCGAAGCACGTCGGCCAGTCCGGGCAGCCATCTCCCGAGCCCGTCGCGCGGACCACGCCGCCCCACGCGATCAAGAGCACCGTCGACACGGTGGTGGCGATGGCGAGGGTGCGGAACGCGCGTCTCATGTCCGGGGACCGGTCCAGACCGGCGGCCACATGATAGAAGGAGTGCCCGCCGCGGTGTCGCTCGCGCCCGCGCCGTGCTCCTTGGCATACTGGCCGCGATGGCTTCCCCCTCGAGTCTCTCGCCGACCGATCCGGTCGCTCTGCAGGACCGCATCGACGACGTCCTCCGCTCATTCCTCTCCGCGCGCCGACAGGAGCTCGCGTGGCTCGACCCACGAGCGACCGAACCGATCGACGAGGTGATCGGCCTGTTCGAGGCCGGCGGCAAGCGGATCCGGCCGGCCTTCTGCTACTGGGGGTTCCGCGCCGCCGGAGGCCCGCACGGCGAAGCGATCCTTCGCGCCGCCGCGTCGCTCGAGCTCTTGCACACGATGGCCCTGATCCACGACGACGTGATGGACGCGTCGCCGGCGCGCCGCGGCCGGCCCACCGTGCACGCGCGCCAGACGGAGGCCGCGGCGAGCCGCGGTCAAGCGGAGCCGGAGCGGATCGGGACCGCGATCGCGATCCTTGCCGGGGACCTCGCGTCGGTGCTCGCCGACCAGCTGCTGCTGGAGTCCGGTTTCCCGCCGGTTCGCTTGGCGGCAGCGCTCGAGCGGTACCACAGGATGCGGACCGAGATGGCCGCCGGTGCCCACCTCGCGCTGATCGACGCCGACGCGGACGCCCGGCTGCTCGCGGCCCTCAAGGGGGGGTCGTACACGGTGGAGGGACCGCTCCAGATCGGGGCGGCCCTCGCGGGGGCCTCGGTCTTGGTTGCCACCCGGCTCGAACGCTTCGGGGAACCGCTCGGGGAGGCGTTCCAGCTGTTGGACGATCTCCGCGACGGCGATGCGACGCCCGGCGCGACGATGATCGACGCGAACAAGTTGATCGCCGAGGCCAAGGATGCGCTCGATCCGGACGTGCTCGCAGCGGACGCGATCCAGGCGCTGGGGCTGCTCGCCGACCTCGTGGGCGGCTCGTGAGCGAGGACGTCGAGCTCCTGAGGCGGGTGTTCCGCGACGCGGCCACCTGCCGGATCGCCACCGTGCGACCCGACGGCGGGCCGCACGTGGCACCGCGATGGTTCGTGTGGCTCGAAGATGCCGTCTGGGTGTCCTCGCGGGTGGGGGACCAGACCTGGGAGCACGCCGTCCGCGATCCTCGGGTGTGTGTGCTGATCGACCGAGGCAGGGAGTGGGGCGAGTTGACGGGGGCTCGGGTCGAGGGGGTCGCGGAGCTCCTGCCGGCCGAACATCCGGACCTCCGCGAACCGATGTCCGCGTGGCACGACAAGTACCGGACGATGTTCACCGGCGACGGGTTCGAGCGATTCGCGGCCGGCGTTCCGGCCCTGGGGTTCATCCGGGTCGTCCCGGCGAGGGTCGGCTCGTGGGATCACCGGGACGCGGCGCGCCAAGCCGCGACGTGATCCGGCGGCCTGCGGTAGCCTGAAGGTCGATGCTTGTGAAGTTTTTCACAAGCCCCGCCGGCGGTGGGGCCGCGGAGGGGGACGCGTGATCGCGGAGCACACGATCGACACGGACGTCCTGGTCGTGGGGGGCGGTCCCGGTGGCTCCGCGGCCGCCTATCACCTCGCCAGGCATGGGATCGACGTCACCATCGTCGAGCGGGCCGCGTTCCCCCGCGAGAAGGTCTGTGGCGATGGCCTGACGCCCCGCGGGGTTGCCGCGATCCGCGACATGGGGATCGATACCGGAGATCCCGGCTTCGAGAGGGTGATCGGACTTCGCGTCTACACGCGGAACTCCATGCTCCAGTTGCCATGGCCCGAGCTGACCTCGTTCCCGGGATACGGCCTCGTGATGCCGAGGGACCGATTCGATCACCTGCTCGCGCAGCGGGCGGTGAAGGCCGGGGCGCGCCTGTTGGAACGGACCGAAGCGGTCGCCCCCGTCATCGTCGACGGCTGGGTGCAGGGCGCCGAGGTGCGCCCGACCGCGGACAAGCACGCCGACACCACCAGGATCCGGGCCCGGTTCGTCGTCGCGGCCGACGGCGCGGCCGGGCGGTTCGCCCGGCCGGCGGGCGTGCAACGCGACGACTCCCGGCCGTTGGGGATCGCTGCTCGCCGCTACTACCGGACGTCCTACCACCCTGGGCCGTGGTTCGAGTCGTGGCTCGACCTGTGGGACGGCGACATGCTGCTCCCCGGTTACGGATGGCTCTTCCCGGTGGCGGGGGGGCGGATCAACCTGGGCGCCGGGCTCCTCAACACGTTCCGCCACTTCGAAGAGGTGTCGGCACAGCAGCTCTTCGCCGCGTTCGCCCGGATGCTTCCCGCGGAGTGGGGGCTCACCGAGGACGCCACCGATGGCCGGCTGCTGTCCGGACCCTTGCCGATGAGCTTCAACCGGTCGCCGCAAGCCGTTCCGGGCATGCTCGTCGTCGGGGATGCCGCCGGCGCGGTGAATCCCTTCAACGGGGAAGGGATCGCGTACGCCATAGAGACGGCGAAGCTCGCCGCCGATCTGCTGTCCGAGGCGCTCGTGAAGGACCGGCCGGGTCTCGCGATGCGCTACCCACAGCTGCTGAGCGACACCTACGGGCGGTACTTCTTCATCGGCCGGCAGTTCGCCAAGATCATCGGGAACCCCGCGGTGATGGGCCGCGCCACGAAGTACCTTCTGCCGAACCGTCGCGTGATGGCGTTCGCCCTGCGGGTCATGGGCAATCTCACCGACGGACGGGACGGCGACGCCCAGGACCGGCTCTTGCATGCGCTCACGATGCTGGCGAGGGCCTCGTGAGCGCACTCCGTAGGATGGACCGGTCGTGCTGATCGACTACCTGCCGATCGTCGTTATGGCCGTCCTGGCGGGGGTGTTCGCGGTGGGCTCCCTGATGGCCTCGGGGATGCTCCGGCCCAACCGTCCGAACCCGGTGAAGCTGTCGGCCTACGAGTGCGGCAACGACCCGGTCCGGCTGCCGAGCGGGGAACGCTTCAGCGTCAAGTTCTATCTGGTCGCGATGCTGTTCATCATCTTCGACATCGAGACGATCTTCCTGTTCCCTTGGGCGGTCGCGTTCCGCTCGCTCGGGCTGTTCGGTCTGGTCGAGATGTCGGTGTTCATCGGGCTCGTGTTCGTCGCGTACGTGTACATCTGGCGCAAAGGCGGGTTCGACTGGAGCGCCGGCGAGATCGCGCCGAACGAAGCCGAGGAGGTCGTCGAGCGCGAGCGCGCGCTGTCCAGCCGGAGTGAACAGCAGGTGGCGAAGCCGCCGGATATGAACGAGCGGCAGGGGGCGGGTCGTGCCGGTTGAGCGCTTCGAGGGCGTACACCTCGGGCGGACGCCCGAGGAGGTCGAGGAAGAGGTCGAGCGTGGCGTCCTGCTGACGACGCTGGACCGGGCGGTCGGATGGGCGCGCAAACAGTCGATGTGGCCGGCGACGTTCGGGCTGGCGTGCTGCGCGATCGAGATGATGTCGTCCGGCGCCGGCCAGTACGACCTATCCCGGTGGGGCATGGAGCTCTTCCGCGCGTCTCCTCGTCAATCCGACCTCCTGATCGTCTCGGGCCGCGTGTCACAGAAGATGGCGCCGCCCCTCCGGCGGATCTACGACCAGATGCCCGAACCACGGTGGGTCATCGCCATGGGGGTCTGCGCGTCCGCGGGTGGGATGTTCACGAACTACGCCATCGTTCAGGGCGTCGACACGATCGTGCCGGTCGACGTGTACGTGCCGGGGTGTCCGCCGAAGCCCGAGATGCTGATGTTCGGGATCTTGAAGCTCCAGGAGAAGGTCCGGACGTCGGAGCCGTTCCGGTGAGCCGAGGGCGGGTGACGTGAACCTGGACGCCCTCGCGGGCAGGATCGGGGAGCGTGTCCCTGACGTGCTGGTCGCGCGCGGGGAGGTCACGGCGGTCGTCGAGCGCGAGCAGCTCCTGGAGACGCTGGCATGGCTCCGCGACCAGCCGGACGTCGCGCTCGACTTCCTCTCGTCGGTCACGGCGACCCACTGGCCTGACGTCGACCCCGCGTTCTGGGTCGACTACGAGCTCCGATCGTTCCCGCACAAGCATCGGGCCAGGGTGAAGCTGGGTCTCAGCGAAGGGGACGCGCACGTGCCGAGCGTCACGCCACTGTTCCCGACGGCGGACTGGCACGAGCGGGAGACCTTCGACTTCTACGGGATCGTTTTCGATGGGCATCCGGACCTGACGCGGATCCTGTTGCCCGACGATTGGGAGGGCTATCCGCTTCGGAAGGACGAGTCGCTCGGCGGCGTGCCCACCTGGTTCCACGGCGTCACGATGCCGCCGGTCGACGAGCGAGGGATGGCCTGATGGGCGAGGCCCCGGAGATGACGACGGCGCTCGATGCGGCGGGGCTGCGCGACCCGGCGACCGACGAGCTCCGGCAGGAGACGATGATCATCAACATGGGGCCACAGCACCCCTCGACCCACGGCGTGCTGCGACTGGTCCTCGAGCTCGACGGCGAGACCGTGATCCGATGCAAGCCGGTCATCGGCTACCTGCACACCGGGATCGAGAAGAACACGGAGTACCGCACCTGGATGCAGGGCGTGACGTACGTGACGCGGGCCGACTACCTCTCCCCGTTCTTCAACGAGCTCGCGTATTGCTTGGGCGTCGAGCGGCTGCTTGGCGTGGAGGCGCCCGAGCGCGCCACCTTGATCCGCATCCTCGTGTGCGAGCTCAACCGGATCACGTCACACCTCGTGTGGCTCGCGACCAGCGGCCTCGAGCTCGGCGCGGTCTCCGTGATGCTCTACGGCTTCCGGGAGCGCGAGGTCATCATGGAGATCTTCGAGGCGATCACCGGCCTGCGGATGAACCACGCGTACATCCGGATCGGGGGCGTGGTGATGGATCTTCCGGACGAGGGGCCGCGCAAGATCAGGAGCCTGCTCGACCTGCTGCCCGGGAGGATCGACGAGTACGAAACGCTGCTGCACGACAATCCGATCTGGCGCGAGCGGAACGAAGGCGTCGGGGTCCTGACCACCGAGCGGGCGCTGGCGCTCGGCGTGACCGGTCCGGCCCTGCGGGCCACCGGGATCGGCGCCGACCTGCGCAAGGACATCCCGTACTGCGCCTACGAGTCGTTCGACTTCGAGGTGCCGGTACGGACCGAGGGTGACGCCTATGCCCGCTACGTCGTCCGGCTCGCCGAGATGCGCGAGTCGTTGAAGATCGCCGGGCAGGCGCTGGAACGGATCGAGGAGACGCCCGGTCCGGTGATGATCGATGACCCGAAGGTGGGCTGGCCCCCGCGGCTCTCCGTCGGTCCTGACGGGATCGGCAACGACCCGGAGTACCTGCGCCACATCATGGAGGAGTCGATGGAGGCCTTGATCCATCACTTCAAGATGGTCACGCAGGGGGTCGAGGTGCCCGCCGGCGAGGTCTTCAGCGCGGTGGAATCCCCTCGAGGCGAGCTGGGGTACCTGATCGTGTCCGATGGCGGACACCGCCCGTACCGGGTCAAGATCCGCGACCCATCCTTCGTCAACCTTCAAGCCTTGCCGGCTTTGATCGAGGGGTACCTGGTCGCCGACACCGTCGCCTCGGTCGCGTCGCTCGATCCGGTCCTCGGGGGCGTCGACCGCTGATGGCTCTGTTCGAAGGCCCTGTCCGAGCGGATGCGGATTCGATCCTCGCTCGCTACCCAGAGGCCCATCGAAGGTCGGCGGTGATGCCGCTGCTCTACCTCGCGCAGTCGGTCGAGGGGTCGGTCACACGCGAGGCGCTGCGCGAGATCGGCGCGCTCCTCGGGATCACGACCGCGGAGGTCGAGGCGGTCGCCAGCTTCTACACCATGTTTCGGCTGCGACCGACGGGGACCCACGTGATCAGCGTGTGCACCAACCTTGCCTGCAAGCTCCGCGGGGCGGAGGCGGTCTTCGAGGCGGCACACGAAGCGTCCGGGGTCGCGCACGGCGCTGAGCGGTCCGACGACGGTCTGTTCACGCTCCACGAGGAAGAATGCCTCGGGGTCTGTGACTTCGCGCCGGCGGTCCAGATCAACTTCTGCAACCACGACAACCTCACCCCCGAGCGGATGCGTGAGCTCGTCGCGGGGCTGCGGGCCGGCGAGGTTCCCTCGCCGGCCCGCGGCCCCGCGTTCGACAGCTTCAAGACCGCGTCGCGTGCGCTCGCCGGCCTGGAAGAGGTCACGTCGGCGTGAGCCTCCGGTTCGAGCCGCGGCTCACGCGCGACTGGGGCGACCCGAGCGTGATCGGCCTCGAGGGGTACGTCGCCAAGGGGGGCTACCAGGGGTTGTCGAAGGCGCTCGCCATGACCGACGCGGACATCGTCGAGGTCGTGAAGTCGAGCGGGCTCCGTGGCAGGGGCGGCGCCGGGTTCCCGGCGGGGATGAAGTGGGGCTTCGTGCCGCGTGACACGGGCAAGCCGACGTACGTGGTGGTCAACTTCGATGAGTCCGAGCCCGGCACGTGCAACAACCGGGAGCTGGTGGAGCGCGATCCGCATCGTCTGCTGGAGGGGATGGCGATCGCCGCCCTCGCGATCGGATGCGAGACCGCCTACCTCTACGTTCGCGGCGAGTACCTGTGGCAGAGCATCGTGTTGGAGCGCGCGATCGCCGAGGCGTACGCGACCGGACACCTCGGTCCCGATGTCCAGGGTTCCGGCAAGCGCGTCGACGCCGTGCTGCACCGGGGCGCCGGCGCGTACATCTGCGGCGAGGAGACGGCGTTGCTGAACTCGCTCGAGGGTCTGCGCGGCCAACCCCGGCTGCGCCCCCCGTTCCCGGCCGTCGAGGGCCTCTTCGCGTCGCCGACCGTGATCAACAACGTCGAGACGCTGATGAACGTCCCCGACATCCTCGTGCGAGGCGCCGAATGGTTCCGCGAGCTCGGGACGGAGAAGTCGCCGGGCACGAAGATGGTCACCGTCAGCGGCAAGGTCGAGCGGCCCGGCAACTTCGAGGTTCCCCTGGGGACGCCGTTCCGCTCCGTGCTCGAGGAGCTGGCCGGCGGCGTCCTCGACGGTCGGACGCTCAAGGCGTGGACCCCCGGCGGATCGTCCACGCCGATGCTCACCGCGGAGCACGTCGACGTTGGGCTCGACTACGAGTCCCTGGCCGAAGCCGGGTCCATGCTGGGGACGGCGGCCATCATGGTGATGGACGACACGGACTGCGTGGTCGACTGCGCGACGCGGATGGTCCGCTTCTACGCCCACGAATCGTGCGGCAAGTGCACCCCGTGCCGCGAGGGCAGCTGGTGGGCGACCCGCGTGCTCGAGCGGCTCGAGGAGGGGCAGGGCCTGGCGGCCGACCTCCCGATCATGCATGACCTCGGCACGAACCTGCTGTTCCGTGCGTTCTGCGCGCTCGCCGACGGGACGGCCTCGGTCATCAACTCGAGCCTGCAGCACTTCCCGGACGAGTACGAGGCCCACGTTCGCCTCGGCGGATGCCCGCTCAAGGTCGAGCATCTCGAGGAGGTGCTGGCCTGATGCCCGGGGAGCCGGTCACGCTCACGATCGACGACAAGGAGGTGACCGTTCCCAAAGGGACGCTCATCATCCGAGCGGCCGAGCAAGTCGGCATCGAGGTCCCGCGGTTCTGCGATCATCCGTACCTCGCCCCGGCCGGTGCCTGCCGCCAGTGTTACGTGCAGGTGGAAGGGCAGGCGAAGCTGCAGACCTCCTGTACGGTCCCGGTCGCTCCCGGGATGGTCGTCCGGACCCAGAACACGAGCGAGGCCGCGCGCCAGGCGCAGGTCGCGAACCTCGAGTTCCTGCTCCTCAACCACCCGCTCGATTGCCCGATCTGCGACCGCGGCGGCGAATGCCCGCTCCAAGACCAGGCGCTCGCCTTCGGTCCCGGCGAGAGCCGATTCATCGACGCGAAGCGCGTCTTCCCGAAGCCCGTTCCCCTCTCGCCGCTGGTCGGTCTCGACCGCGAGCGCTGCATCCTGTGCGCCCGGTGCACGCGGTTCTGCGACGAGATCAGCGGCGACCGGTTCCTCGAGCTCTTCGCCCGGAGCGCGGGGGAGCGGGTCTCGATCGCCGCCGGTGAGGATTTCCGCTCGCCCTTCAGCGGCAACACGATCCAGATCTGTCCGGTGGGGGCGCTCACCGCGACGCCTTACCGGTTCGTCGCCCGGCCGTTCGATCTGACCTCCGGCGATTCCGTGTGCCAGCACTGCAGCGCGGGTTGCAACGTCCGGGTCGACGTCCGTCGCGGCGAGGTCGTGCGCGTGCTCGCACGCGAGAACCCCGACGTGAACGACGCGTGGATCTGCGACAAGGGCCGGTTCGCCTACCGGCACGCCGACGCCCCCGGGAGGATCACGACGCCGTTGATCCGCGATCGCGGGCTGGAGCCCGCCTCGTTCGGCGAGGTCCTGCCGTGGCTCGCCGAACGCTGCCGGACCGGGCGCGTGGCGTTCCTCACCGGCGGACGCCTGATGGACGAGGACTACTATGCGCTGTCGAAGCTCGCCCGCACCGTGATCAGGACGAACGACCTGGATCATCGTCGCGCGTTCCACGGCGGGTTGGCCGAGGTCGTCGCGGCGGCGGCCGTCACCGACCGCGAGCGATCGGTGACGTACGCCGACATCGAGCACGCGCCCGTGATCCTGCTCGCGGGCCTCGATGCGGAGCAGGAGGTGCCCATCCTGCATCTGCGGATCCGCAAGGCCGCAGCGCATGGAGCGAAGGTCTTCGTCGTGCATCCGCGTCGCACCCGGCTGTACGACGTCGCCGAGCACCTTCCGACCCGGCCGGGCCACGAGGTCTTCGTGCTCGACCGGATCCGGGAGGGGGTCGACGACGGGTCGTTCGAGGCGCGCGCGGCGGCCGCGCTCCGCAGCGCGGGGGCCCAGGGCATCGTGCTCGCGGGAGAACGGCTCGCGGAGCATCCGCTCGCCGCCGACCTCGCGCTCGCGATCGCGAGCAAGATCGGCTCCCGGTTCTGTTACGTGACGCGGCGAGCGAACGATCGCGGGGCGCTCGGCGCGGGCGTGCATCCGTCGCTGCTGCCCGGTGGGCGGCGCTTCGGGGTCGCCGGTGAGCGCGCGGAGGTGGAGGCCGTATGGGGCCCGATCATGGCTTCCGAGGACGGCAGGGACGCCCAGCAGATCCTGCAGGCCTGCGCCGACCGCAGCGTGGACGTGCTGTTCGTGATCGGCGCGGACCCGCTCCGCGACCACCCCGACGCGGTGCTGGCTCGGCGGGCCCTCGCCAACGTGGCCACGCTCGTCGTGCAATCCGTCGAGCTCGGTGGGCTGGAGCCCTTCGCCAGCGTCTTCCTGCCGGCCGCGCCGGCGGTCGAGAAGGACGGTCACCTCACGGACTGGGAAGGCAGATGGCAGCGGATCCGGCCGGTCCGCGACGCGCTCGGCATCAGCCGGCCCGACTGGGAGATCTTCGCAGGGCTCGCCGCCGCGATGGGTTCGGACCTCGGGTTCGAGACCCTCGAGGAGCTCCACGAGGAGATGGCGTCGCTCTTCGTTCCGCGGGTCATGCCGGAGCGGCCCAACGTCTGGGCGGGCGCCGGCGCGCCGCAATGGCTCGACGATCTCACGCTGTTCACCTATCCGCTCCTCGTGGACGAAGGCACGCTGTCGGATCGGGCGGACGAGCTCAAGGCCGCGCTGGAGGAGCCGGCGTTCGCGGAGATGCACCCGGTGGATGCGGAGAAGCGGGGCCTCGTGGACGGTGTCGGCGTTCGGCTCACCACCGCCGCCGGCGACGCGACCGTGCCGCTCCGCGTCACAGACCACGTCGCCGCCGGCTCCGTCTTCGTCCCGTTCAACCAACCGGGCCTGGCGGCGAACACCCTCCTGTCGGGACGGTCGACGGCCTCCGTCACCGTCGAAGCCGTCGCCGACGTTGAATCCGCGGCGTCCGCCGTTCCGGACGCCGCGCTCGCGACGGGTCCTCCGGCATGACCGGCATCGACTGGGTGCTCCTGGTCGGTCGTGTCATCATCGTGTTCGTCGCGCTCCTCCTCTCGGTGCTCCTGTACATCTGGATGGAGCGGAAGGTCATCGCCGACTTCCAGACGCGGACCGGCCCGACGCGGGCGGGTCCGCGCGGCGTCCTGGTCACGTTCGCCGATGGTCTCAAGCTCTTCTTCAAGGAGTCCATCACCCCGACCAACGCCGACCGACCCGTCTACCTGCTGGCGCCGATCCTCGCGACGATCCCCGCGTTCCTGGCGTTCTCCGTGATCCCGTTCGGGGCGCCGGTCACGATCTTCGGTCGCACGGTGCCGCTCCAGCTGGCCGATCTGAACATCGGGGTGCTCTGGGTGCTCGCGATGACGTCGATCGGCGTGTACGCGGTCGTCCTCGCCGGGTGGTCGAGCGGTTCCAACTACCCGCTGCTCGGCGCGGTGCGCTCGACCGCCCAGATGGTCAGCTACGAGGTCGCGATGTCGCTCGCGCTGGTCGCAGTGATCATGTTCAGCGGTCACCTGAAGATGTCGGAGATCGTCGCGCAGCAGGACAAGGTCTGGAACGTTATCCCGCAGTTCCCGGCCTTCGTCGTCTACCTGATCTGTGCGCTGGCTGAGGTCAACCGGCCTCCCTTCGACCTCGCCGAGGCAGAGTCGGAGCTCGTCGCGGGTTTCCACACGGAGTATTCGGGGATCCGGTTCGCCCTGTTCTACCTCGGTGAGTACGTCAACACCGTGACCGTCTCGGCGATCGCCGTGACGCTCTTCCTCGGCGGATGGCGCGGATGGTGGCCTTTCCACGGCGCGGCGGCGTGGCTCGGACCCGTCCTGTGGTTCGTGCTCAAGGTCACCGCCGTGATCTACGTCTACATCCTGGTCCGCGGCACCCTGCCGCGGATGCGCTATGACCGGCTCATGAACTTCGGTTGGAAGTACCTGATCCCCTTCGGCCTGTTCTGGGTGCTCGCGACCGGAGCGATCGTGGTGCTCCCGGATCGCTACGGGCATCGGCGAGGGGCGTTCATGGCGACCGGGCTGATCGTGGCGACCTGGCTCGTGATGAGCCTGGTGAAGCAGCTGCTCGAGGCACCGCGCGCGGTCAGGACGGAGGACGTGTCGGCATGAGCGCGACGCCTCAGCCCCCGGCCGACCGGCCGATCGCTGGTTGGTGGGCCATCGTCAAGGGGATGGGCACCGTCTTCAAGCAGACGTTCCGCCACGACAACACCGAGCAGTACCCGAAGGAGATCGCGACGCCGCCGGAACGCGCGCACACCGGGCGGCATCGGCTGAACCGCCACGAGAACGGGCTCGAGAAATGCATCGGGTGCGAGCTCTGCGCCTACGCGTGCCCCGCGGACGCGATCTGGGTCGAGGGCGAGGACAACGATCCCGACGAGCCGGTGAGCCCGGGAGAGCGGTACGCGAAGGACTACCAGATCAACTACCTGCGCTGCATCATGTGCGGCCTGTGCGTCGAGGCCTGCCCCACTCGGGCCCTCACGCTCACCAGCTATTACGAGATGGCCTTCACGTCTCGCGAGGAAGCGATCTGGACGAAGGAGCAGTTACTGGAGCCGCCGCCCCCGCTCGGGACCGACCCCATCACGCGGGAGGGGCGCTGATGCCGCTCGACAACGTGGTCTTCTGGGTGTTCGCACCGATCTCGGTGGCGAGCGCGATCGGGATGTTGCTCGTCCGGAACGCCGTGCACGCGGCGCTGTTCCTGATCGTGAACTTCTTCTGTCTCGCCGTGTTCTACCTCCTGCTCGATGCTCCGTTCCTGTTCGCCGTGCAGATCGTCGTGTACGCCGGCGCGATCATGGTGCTGTTCCTGTTCGTGATCATGCTGCTCGGCGTCGACAGCGGCGTTCCGGTCCGCGAGCGGTTGCTGATCCAACGTCCGCTGGCGTTCGTCCTTGGGGCAGCGTTCGTCGTGGAGTTCTTCCTGGCGATCCGCGCCGGGGTCGGCTTTGCGACGAGAGCCCCCGACGTGTTCACCGCCAACGACGGCGGCAACACGCAGGCGGTCGCCAAGGTCCTGTTCACGCAGTACTTCTTCCCGTTCGAGGTCACGTCGGTGCTGCTCCTGGTTGCCGCGATCGCGACGATGGTCCTCGCGCATCGGAAGGCCCGGACGGTGACGCAGGCGGAGATCGATGCCGCCGCGGGCGAGCCGGATACCGACGAGATGCCGGTCTACGGTGCGGGGGCGGCGCCGTGAGGACACCCATCGCCTTCTACCTGATGCTGTCGGGGATCCTCTTCATGCTCGGCACCGTGGGGGTGCTCACGCGCAAGAACGCGCTCCTGATCTTCATGTCGGTGGAGCTCCAACTGAACGCGGTGAACCTTGCGCTCGTCGCGTTCTCGCGGTTGCACGATGACTTGACCGGGCAGGTGCTGGCCTTCTTCTCGATGGTGGTCGCCGCGGCCGAGGTCGTCGTGGGACTGGCGATCATCGTCGCGATCTACCGACGGCGTCGCAGCGTCGATGTGGACGACGTCCGGGAACTGCGATGGTGAGCCAGCCGAACGCGGCTCTCTGGGTGATCCCCGCGTTGCCGCTCGCGACCGCGGTGGTCAACCTCTTCTGGGGCAGGCGCCTGGGTCGCTGGGCCGGCTGGGTCGCGTCGGCGTCCGTCATCGTGTCGTTCGCGGTGTCGCTCGCGGTCGTGTCGCAGCTCGTCGCCAAGCCCGCGGACGATCGCCTGTTCCTCCAGCACCTCTTCGACTGGATCTCGGTCGGGAGGTTCGTCGTGGGGATGGATCTGCGCGTGGACAGCGTGAGCGCGACGATGATCCTCGTCATCACGGGGATCGGCGCCCTGATCCATGTGTACGCCATCGGGTACATGGCCGGGGATCCGCGCTACGGGCGCTTCTTCTCCTACATGAACCTGTTCGTGTTCTTCATGCTGATGCTCGTCCTCGGAGCCAACTACCTCGTGCTGTACCTCGGGTGGGAGGGTGTGGGGTTGTGCTCGTACCTGTTGATCGGGTTCTGGTCGGAGGTGCCGGCCAACGCGGAGGCGGCCAAGAAGGCGTTCATCACGACGAGGATCGGCGACACGCTGATGCTGATCGGGCTGGCGCTGATCGTGTCCCGATTCGGCACGCTAGATTTCGAGGTCGTCTTCGGGACCGCGGGCACGGTGTTGACGAAGGACGCCGCGACGGCGATCGCGTTGCTGTTGTTCGCGGGGGCGATCGGCAAGAGCGCCCAGGTCCCCCTCCACGTGTGGTTGCCCGACGCGATGGCCGGGCCCACGCCCGTCTCCGCGCTGATCCACGCCGCGACGATGGTCACCGCCGGGGTCTACCTCGTGGTCCGATCACACGTCCTCTTCGAGCTGTCGGGTGTCGCGCTGACGGTCGTCCTCGTGGTTGGGGTCGTCACGGCGGTGTACGCGGCGACCTGCGCCATCGCGCAGCAGGACATCAAGCGCGTGCTCGCCTACTCCACGATCAGCCAGCTCGGGTTCATGTTCATGGCCGCCGGCATGCGCGCGTACGGGGTGGCGATGTTCTTCCTGGTCGCGCACGCCTTCTACAAGGCGCTGCTGTTCCTGGGCGCGGGCTCGGTGATCCACGGGATGCACGACGAACAGGACCTGCGACAGATGGGCGGGCTCCGCCGCCTGATGCCCATCACGTTCGTGGCCTTCGCGGTAGGGGCGCTCGCGCAGGCAGGCATCCCACCGCTCGTCGGGTTCTTCGCGAAGGACGCGGTCCTCGAGGTCGCGCAGCACACGGGTCGCGAAGTCGTCTACGTGTTGGGCGGGTTCGCCGCGTTCCTCTCCGCGTTCTACCTCGGACGCATGGTGTATCTCACGTTCTTCGGCGAGCCTCGGAGTGACCGCGCGCGCCAGGCTCACGAAGCGCCCCCCGTGATGTGGGCACCCCTCGTGATCTTGGCCTTCGGTGTCGCCACGGCCGAGTGGCTCAACCTGACGCCCGAGGGTCGTCTCACGGGGTTCCTCGAGTCGATCACGGGGGTGAGCCCCGCCGGTCACGGCCTCGCCGTGGTGGAGCTCGCGGTGGTCGCCACCACGATCAGCATCGTGGCGCTCGCGCTCACCTGGTGGATCTACGGATCGGGCCGTGTGGACTGGAGAGGGTTCCGAGAGCGGCTCGAGCCGTGGCCGCGCGCGGCGCTGAACGGCTGGTACGTCGATCGCGCGTACGACACTGTGGTGATCCAGCCGGCCAAGGCCGGCGCATGGATCACCGCGTACGTGGTCGACGCGCGGATCATCGATGGAGCCGTCAACGCGATCGGTGGCGGGGTGAAGCTCCTGGCCGACGGTGGCCGGCTCCTCCAAACGGGGTTCGTCCGCTCGTACGCCCTCGCCGTGTTCCTGGGGGCGGTCGCGATCTTGGTCTACGTAGGGGTGCGATCGTGAGGCAGCACCTCCTCACCTTCGCGATCCTGTTCCCGCTCGTGGGGGCAACCCTGATCGCGGTGGTGGGTCGGAGCATCGGCGACCGCGACACGCGTATCCTCGCGCTGATCACGACGCTCGCGACGTTCGGCGTCTCCCTCCTCGTCCTCCGCGACTTCCAGACCGGGTTGACGGGCTACCAGATGGTCGACCGGGCGTGGTGGGTCCGGTCATTCGGCCTCCAGTACCTCGTCGGGATCGACGGGATCAGCCTGTGGCTCGTGCTGCTGACGACCTTCCTCTTCCCGATCTCGGTCCTCGCCTCGTGGAAGATCGAGACGAACGTCGCCCGCTATATGGTCGCGATCCTGGTCCTCGAGAGCGCGGTGCTCGGTTCGTTCGTCGCGCTCGATCTCCTGCTGTTCTTCCTGTTCTTCGAGGCGATCTTGGTCCCCATGTACCTGATCATCGGCGGCTGGGGGAGCGGGAACCGGGTCTACGCGGCGATCAAGTTCTTCCTGTTCACCATGGCCGGCTCGGCGTTCCTCCTCGTCGCGATCCTGTTCCTGTACTCGCGCTCCGGTCAGCTGGGACCGCCGTCGTTCGAACTCGGGCGGCTGACCCAGGTGGCTGCCGCGCTCCCGGTCCAAACCGCGCGCTGGCTCTTCCTCGCGTTCTTCGTCGCGTTCGCGGTGAAGGTGCCGCTGTTCCCCTTACACACCTGGCTGCCGGACGCGCACACGGAGGCGCCCACCGCCGGCTCGGTACTCCTCGCCGGCGTCCTGCTCAAGGTCGGTACGTACGGGCTGCTCCGGTTCAACCTCAGCATGTTCCCGCAGGCGTCGATCTACTTCGCCACGTTCGTCTCGGTCCTCGCGGTGATCGGGATCATCTACGGCGCCGTATGCGCGTTGATCCAAACCGACGTCAAGCGGCTCGTGGCGTACTCCAGCGTGTCGCACCTGGGGTTCGTCGTGCTGGGCATCTTCGCGTTCACGCAGCAGGCGGTGACCGGTGGCGTGCTCCAGATGGTCAATCACGGCCTGGCGACCGGCGCCTTGTTCCTGCTGGTCGGGATGGTCTACGAGCGAACCCACACCCGTGAGCTCGCCGAGATGGGCGGCCTGGCAGGCGTGATGCCGTGGCTGCTGGGGGCGTTCCTGTTCGTCGTGTTCGCGAGCGCCGGGTTGCCGGGGCTGAGCTCGTTCGTCGGGGAGTTCCTGGTGATCGTGGGGACGTTCGCGGTCAGCCACGTGTTCGGAGCCCTGTCCGCGATCGCCGTGGTGCTCGCCGCGATCTACCTCCTGTGGTCGTACCAGCGAGTGGCGTACGGACCGCTGCGGGAGGAGCACCGGCACCTCCCGGACCTCTCGGGCCGGGAGGTGGCGGTGCTCGCGCCGGTGCTCGCACTGCTGCTGGTCTTCGGCGTGTACCCCAGCCTGCTCACACGGTCGATCGACCCGGCCACCTGCGCCACGATCGAGCAGGTCCGCTCGTCGCAGACCTGTGCGGACGTTGGCGGCCCCATCGTGCCGGCGGCCGCGGCGGGACGGCAGCCGTGATCCCGACGCCGGTGCTCGAGTTCCGCCCGATCCTTCCGGAGATCCTGCTCTGCACGTTCGCGATCGTCGGGATGCTCTACGAAGCCTTCGCTCGTCGTCCGGATCCGGTGCCGCATCTCGCGATCGCCGTCGTTGGGATCCTTGCCTCCGCGGTCTCTGCGGCAACCCTGTGGCATTGGAGCGGATCGCCCTATGTGTTGGGTGACACCGTGGCCGTCGACAAGTTCTCGGTGGTATCGCGGTTCGTGCTGCTCGGGGCCGCGCTCGTCGGCTGTCTCTACTACACGCACTACGCGTCGCGGGACCCGGGATCGTTCCGCGGGGAGTTCTATCCGATCACCCTGTTCGCGACCGCGGGGATGACCTTGATCACGGCCGCGAACGATCTGATCGTGATCTTCCTGGCGCTCGAGCTCCTCTCGCTCTCGCTCTACGTCCTGACCGGGATCACGGGACGCCGCCGTTCGAGCGAGGCCGCGATGAAGTACTTCCTGCTGGGGGCCTTCTCCTCGGCCTTCTTCCTCTACGGCGTCGCGATGGCTTACGGCGCCGCGGCGTCGACGAAGATCGTGGGCGTCGCGGCGCCCGGCATCGTCCAGGCGCTCGCCGGGCAGACCGGTTCACAGGCGCTCGCGTTGCTCGCGATGGCGTTGCTGGTGGTTGGGTTCGGGTTCAAGGTCTCGGCGGCGCCGTTCCACATGTGGACGCCCGACGTGTATCAGGGCGCGCCCACGCCGGTCGTCGCGTTCATGGGGGCGGCCACGAAGGTCGCCGCGTTCTTCGCTCTGATCCGCGTCTTCGACGTGGGACTCCAGCCGCTCACCTGGGACTGGACCCCGGTGCTCTACGCGCTGGCGGTCGTGTCGATCGTGGTCGGGTCGCTGCTCGCCATCGCCCAGCGCGATGTCAAACGCCTCCTCGCGTACTCGAGCATCGCGCACGCGGGGTTCATCCTGACGGGGTTGACGGCGCCCAACAGCACGGGGATCCGCGCTGCGATGTTCTACCTGGTCGCGTACGCGGTGGTGACGCTCGGGGCCTTTGGGATCGTGATGCTGGTGTCCGTCCGCGGCGAGGAACAGACGTCGCTCGACGCGTATGCGGGCCTCGCGCGGCGGAGCCCCGGGCTCGCAGCGCTGATGACCGTCTTCCTGCTCTCGCTCGCGGGCATCCCGCCGACCGTGGGGTTCATCGCGAAGGTCACCGTGTTCAGTGCCGCGATCGGGGCGGGGAACTGGCCGCTCGCGGTGGTCGGCGTGGTGGGGAGCGTCGTTGCCGCGTACTTCTATCTCCGCGTCATCGTGTACATGTACATGCGGGAGCCGGCCGAGGGGATCGAGTCGGCCGAGGGCACCATGCCGCGGATCGCGGCGGGCGTGCTCGCGGCCGGGATCGTCGTCCTCGGCGTCTTCCCCGGGATCCTGACCGGGATCTTGGAACCGGCGTCGATCGTGAGGTGGTGACCGGATGCGACGGGTGATCCCCGGGCTGGAGAGCTCCGACAGCTCGCTCGAGTCGGAGATCGCGGCCCGTCTGGATCGCGTCGAGGAGGAGCTGGAGAAGGCGGTCGCCGCCGACTCGGACCTGCTGTCCGCGACCGCTCGGTACCTCCTGCAGGCGGGCGGCAAACGGTTCCGGCCGATGCTCGTCCTGTTGGCGGGGTACTTCGGCGATCCCGCCGATCCCCGGTTGATCCCCGGCTCGGTTGCGATCGAGCTCTCGCACCTCGCGACGCTGTATCACGACGACGTGATCGACGAATCGGCCGACCGGCGAGGCGTCCCGTCGGCGAACGCCCGGTGGGACAACACCGTCGCGATCCTGACGGGCGACTACCTGTTCGCGCTGGCGTCGGAGATGTCGGCCGATCTGGGCCCGGACGTCTGTCGCCTCCTTGCGCGGACGATCACGGTCCTGTGCGATGGGCAGATCCGGGAGGTCGACGCCGCCGGGAGCGTCGAGCAAGACGAGGACGGGTACCTCGAGGTGATCCGTCGGAAGACCGGGTCGCTGATCGCCACCTCCTGCCGCCTCGGAGGTGTGCTGTCGGATGCAGCCCCCGAGCATGTGGAGACGCTCGGGGCATTCGGCGAATCGCTGGGGCTCGCCTTCCAGCTCTCCGACGACATCATGGACATCACCTCGACGCAGCTGGAGCTCGGCAAGGAGCCCGGAACCGACATGAAGGAGGGCGTCTACACCCTGCCCGTGCTGCACGCGCTGCATCGTGGCCCGGACCGGCAGGAGCTTCGCCATCTGTTGGCCCAGGGCGCACCCGACGGCGAACGGCTCGTACGAGCGCTGCAGATCGTCCGGGGCGAAGGTTCGATCCGCCATGCGCGCGGCGCCGTCAGGACCGAGGTTCGCCGCGCTGTGGGGCTCGCCACGCAACTCCCCGACGGCGCCGCGCGCGATGCGTTGGTCCAGCTCGCGCGGTTCCTCGCGATCCGTTGCGGCGCCGACCCCGGTGAGATCGATGGGTAGCTCGCGAGACGGTCGGTCGGCGCGAAAGCCGCTGCTAGGATACGGCAGCCTTCGAGGGAGCTCGTGCACAGCGTGACCTACTACGGTTCCTACGGTGTCGTGTTGGCGGTGGTGCTCGCAGGAGCGCTGCTGGTGATCGTTGCGTTCGGAGCGGCCCGGCTGATCGCCCCGCGGCGGCCGAACGTCGGCGGCAAGCGGACGACGTACGAATGTGGGATCGATCCGGTCGGTGAAGGCTGGTCCCAGAGCCAGGTCCGATACTACGTCTACGGGTTCCTGTTCGTGATCTTCGACGTCGAGTCGGTCTTCCTGTTCCCGTGGGCGCGCGTGTTCCAGTCGCTCGGCTATCAGGCCGTCGTCTCCATGGCGATCTTCATCGGGATCCTCGCTGTTGGGCTGCTGTACGCATGGCGCAAGGGGGTCCTGACGTGGGCGTGATCACGGAGAAGACGCCGATCGCCAAGATCAAGCCCGTGCGTTTCCTCCTGAACTGGGGGCGCCGGTACTCCCTGTGGGTCTTCAACTTCGGTCTCGCGTGCTGCTCGATCGAATTCATCGCCGCCTCGACGGCGAAGAACGACTTCATCCGACTGGGGGTGATCCCCTTCGCGCACGGTCCTCGGCAGGCGGACCTGCTGGTCGTGGCTGGCACGCTGACGGACAAGATGGCGCCGGTGATCAAGCGGCTGTACGACCAGATGCCGGATCCGAAGTACGTGATCTCGTTCGGTTCGTGCTCCAACTGCGGGGGCCCGTACTGGGACAGCTACTCCGTCACGAAGGGCGTCGATCAGATCATCCCGGTCGACGTCTTCGTCCCCGGGTGCCCACCTCGACCGGAGGCGCTGCTGCACGGGATCATCCGGCTCCAGGAGAAGATCCGGGACGAGGACATCCAGGAGAAGTTCCGCAGTGGGACGACCGCTGTCAGCTGAAGAGGTCGGATCCCGCCTGCGGGCGAGGTTCGGCGACGACATCGAGGTCGCCGACACCTTCGGTCAGCTCGCCGCCACGGTCACGGTGGATCGCTACCACGATCTCGTCCGGTTCCTCCGCGACGAGCCGGAGCTCGCGTGCGACTTCTGCGACTTCACCGGTGGCGTCGACCTCGGCCCGGACGGTGGGTTCGAGGTCGTCACCCAGCTCACCTCCACGGAGCACCACCACGACGTTCGCGTGAAGGTACGGCTGCCGTCGACCGAACCGACGTGCCCCACGATCAGCGATCTGTTCCCCACCTGCGACTGGCACGAGCGCGAAACGATGGAGATGTTCGGGATTAGGTTCGAAGGGCATCCGCACCCGGTCAAGCTGCTCCTGGCCGAACCGTTCGAGGGGTTCCCGCTCCGCAAGGACTTCCCCCTGATGTCCCGTGAGGTCAAGCCGTGGCCGGGGGTCCCCGAGGGCGAGGAAGTCGAGGACGACGAGTGATCGGCGACTCCTCCGTCTTCGACACGCTGGTCGGCGGGTACTGGATCCCGCTCGTCATGAAGGCAGCTGCGGTCCTCGTGGTGTTCCTCGTGGTGCCGCTCGCGGTCGGGTACATGGAGCACAAGGTCCTCGCGCACATGCAGGCGCGACTTGGGCCGATGGAGGCCGGTGCGTTCCACGGCTGGGCTCAGCTGGTCGCCGACGGGGTCAAGTTCATCCAGAAAGAGGACGTCGTCCCTGCGGCCGCGGATCCGGGAGTCTTCTCGCTGGCGCCGGCCGTCGTGCTGATCCCGTACATCGTCACGCTCGTCGCGATCCCCTTCGGGCCACGCCTCTACGCGCTCGATCTCGACGTCGGGGTGTTCTTCGTCCTGGCCATGTCGAGCGTCGGGGTGATCGGGATCCTCATGGCGGGATGGGCGTCCGCGAACAAGTTCTCCTTGATCGGAGCGCTCCGCGCGGCTGCGCAGCTGATCGCGTACGAACTCCCGCTGGTGCTGGTCGCGGCCGCGGTCGTGATGCAGGCCGGGTCCATGTCGCTGTTGCAGATCACGGAGGCGCAATCCCACTACTGGAACATCGTCTACCCGTGGCAGCTGGTGGGGTTCGTGATCTTCATGATGGCGGCGGTGGCCGAGCTCACTCGGCCGCCTTTCGACATGCCGATCGCCGACTCCGAGATCATCTTCGGCGCGTACACGGAGTACACGGGTTTGAAGTTCGCGTTCTTCCTGCTGTCCGAATACGGCGGCATCGTGGTGATGTCGGCGGTCGCGTCGGTGCTCTACCTCGGCGGGTACCAGCCGCTCCCCGGCTTGGCGATCATCCCGGGGTTCCTGTGGATGTTCGGCAAGATCTTCGCGCTGTCGTTCGTCATCATCTGGCTGCGTGCCACGTTCCCGCGGCTCCGCGAGGACCAGCTCCAACGGTTCGCCTGGGTCGGGCTCACCCCACTCGCGCTCGCGTTGATCCTGGTCACGTCCGTCTACAAGGTGGGGGTCTGAGTCATGGAGACGCAGCTCCACGAAGGGTTCGGCCAGGGGCTCGTCAAGGGTCTGTCCGTCACGCTCCGCACGATGCTGCACCGCTCGGTGACCGTGCAGTACCCGCATGTCCGGCCCGACCTTCCGGCTCGGTCACGGGGCGTGATCGCGCTCAAGCAGGAGAACTGCACGGTCTGCTACAAGTGTTCGCGCGAGTGTCCCGACTGGTGCATCTACATCGACGCTCACAAGGAGACGCACGAGCCCGCGGGCGGCGGTCGGGCTCGCTCCGCCAAGATCCTCGATCGCTTCGCGATCGATTACGCGCTCTGCATGTACTGCGGGATCTGCGTCGAGGCGTGTCCGTTCGATGCGCTCTTCTGGAGTCGCGAGTTCGACTACGCGGAATACGACATCCATGAGCTGACCCATGAGAAGGAGCGTCTGGAGGAGTGGACGTACACCGTGTTGCCGCCTCCGCCGCTCGAAGAGGGCGCCGAGGCCCCCGAGGAGGCAAGCGCGTGAACGCACACGAGTACGCGTTCGTGGTCGTCGCCACGATCGGCTCGATCGCGGCCGTGGCCGTCGTCACCGCCCGCAACGTCGTGCACGCGGCGCTGTACCTGGTCGTGACGCTCGCCGCCGTCGGCGTCACGTTCCTATTGCTCGGGGCGGAGTTCGTGGGATGGGTGCAGATCCTGATCTACGTCGGCGCCATCGTGATCCTGTTCCTGTTCGGGCTGATGCTCACGAAGGCGCCGATCGGGCGGGATACCCTCGACTATCAGAACCGAGCCGTCGGCGCCGTCGTCTCGGTGGTCGTGGCGCTCGGACTGGGCTCGCTGATCCTGCAAGCGTGGCCGCTCGCAAGCACGCCGGCCGCTCCGAGCGCGCCCGGGGGCTCGGACGTTCTGGGCAGTGCCTTGTTCAACACCTACGTGCTCCCGTTCGAAGCCGTGTCCTTCCTGCTCCTCGCGGCGTTGATCGGCGCCATCGTGCTGGCGCGGCGGGACGAGGGCACCTGACGTGATCCGCCTGCCCCTCGTGCTGCTGTTCTCCGCCTTCTTGTTCTCGACGGGGATCTACGGGGTCCTGGCGCGGCGGAACGCGGTCATGGTCCTGATGGCCATCGAGCTGCTCCTCAACGCCGTCAACGTCAACCTGGTCGCGTTCGCCGCCGAGCTCCAGGACGTCACCGGAGAGGTCTTCGCGCTGTTCGTGATCGCGGTCGCCGCGGCCGAGGTCGGCATCGGGCTGGCGATCGTCATCCTGCTCTTCCGGAACCGCGCGAGCATCAACGTCGACGAAGTGGACCTGCTCAAGTGGTAGGGCTGCTCGGGGCGGAGGCGGCTCCTGCGGCCGCGAGCAGCGCGGGTTGGTTCGTGGACCACGCCTGGCTGATCGCGCTGCTGCCCTTCCTCTCGGCGGCGCTCATCCTGTTCTTCGGCAAGCGCACGCCCGGCGGCGGGCCGGTCTACGGCATCGCGGCGATCGGCGCGGGCTTCGTCATGGCGCTAGGCGTCGTCTGGCACTTCGTCCAGGGCGGGGGACCGTACGAGAAGTACGTGGAGTGGTTCCGGATCGGCTCGCTCCACATGCAGCTCGGTTTCTACGTGGACGGCCTGACCGCGGTCATGCTCATCGTCGTCACCTTCGTCTCGTTGATGGTGCAGGTCTACTCGCTCGGATACATGCACGGCGACGTCCGCTACACGTGGTTCTTCGTCGTGCTCTCGATCTTCACGGGCGCCATGCTCGACGTCGTCCTGGCGGGCAACCTGTTCCAGCTCCTGGTCGGGTGGGAGGTCATGGGGGTCTGCTCCTACCTGTTGATCGGTCACTGGTACGAGGATCCGGCGAACTCGGGTGCCGCGATCAAGGCCTTCCTCACCACCCGCGTCGGCGACGTCCCGTTCATGTTCGGGATCTTCGCGTTGATCTTCGCGACCGGGATGACCACGTCGAACATCCAGGTGATCGGGCAGACGGTCGCGGGCGGACACGTCTCGCTGCTCCTCGTGACGACGGCCGCCCTGCTGCTGTTCGGTGGCACGATCGGCAAGAGCGCGCAGTTCCCGCTCTACGTGTGGCTCCCCGACGCGATGGCAGGGCCGACACCCGTGTCGGCCCTGATCCACGCCGCGACCATGGTCGCGGCGGGGATCTACCTGGTCGCGCGGACGTTCCAGGTGTTCGTGAGCGCCGATCCGATCGCGTTGCATGTCGTCGCGATCATCGGGGCCATCACGTTGCTGCTTGCCGCGTTCCTCGCGCTGGTGCAGGACGACATCAAGAAGGTCCTGGCGTATTCGACGATCTCGCAGCTCGCGTACATGGTCGCCGCGCTCGGCGTGGGCCCGGACGGCTACCCGGCAGCCATGTTCCACCTGTTCACGCACGCGTTCTTCAAGGCGCTGCTGTTCCTGGGGGCCGGGTCGGTCATCCACGCGGTGCACTCGAACAACATGAGCGAGATGGGTGGGCTCCGGAAGGATATGAAAGTGACCTTCTGGACCTTCGCGATCGGTTCGGCCGCGCTCGCGGGGGTGCCGCCGTTCTCGGGGTTCTTCTCGAAGGACGAGCTCATCCTGGCGGCGAAGGACTCGCACACCTACTGGCTCGCCGTGGTGCTGCTGGTCGGCGCCATCCTGACGGCTTTCTACACGACGCGGATGATCCTGCTCACGTTCTTCGGGGAATACCGGGGACACGCGCACGCGCATGAGTCGCCCCGCGTCATGACCGTGCCGCTCATCCTGCTCGCGGGGGCAACCTGCGTGGTCGGTCTGCTCGGCTTCGCACCCTTGGGCGCCCCGTTCCTCGACTGGGTCTACTTCGGCGGCGAGCCGATCCCGGCTGTGTTCAGTCCGCTCGTGGCGATCCTCTCGATCGTGGCCGTCACGATCGGGATCTGGACGGGGTACGTCGTATACCGGCGGTGGCGGACGCCGGATCCCATCACCAAGATCGGGCCCGCGTACGACCTGCTCGAGCACAAGTACTACCTGGACGACCTGTACTGGAACGGGATCGTCAAGCCGATCCGGGACCCGATCGCGGCCGGCGTGTACTGGACGGATCAGCACGTGATCGACGGCGTCGTGAACGGTACGGCCACGCTCGCCTACGCGTTCTCGGCGGTCGTCGCGTGGTTCGACCGCTCGGTGATCGACGGCGCCGTGAACGGCGCCGGGCGCGCGATGGAGCTGTTCGGTCGGGGGCTCCGAACGCTCCAGACCGGGAAGGTGCAGTGGTACGCCGTCGGGCTGTTCGCCGGCGTGATCTTGTTGACCGTCTTCATCATCAGGCCGTAAGCGAGGAGCGAGGGGACCGATGAGCTGGCAGAACTCCGCCATCACCATCACGACGCTGCTGCCCATCGTCGGCGCCCTGGGCGTCCTGCTGGTGCCCAGGGGCGACGACCGGCTGGTCAAGGGGATCGGCATCGCGATCACGGGCGTGTGCCTCGCGCTCGCGGTCGCGATCGCGGCGACCTACGACTATTCCGCGACCTGTGCGGCGCCACCGTGCCTGCAGTTCGTTCTCAACGTGGCGTGGATCCCGGTGATCGGGGCTCGGTACCACGTGGGGATCGACGGCATCTCGATGCCGCTCTACGTCTTGACGTTCTTGCTCGGGTTCCTCTGCGCGATCTACACGGGTCGGTATGTCCCCGAGCCCGGACGGATCAAGGCGTTCGTCGCGTTGACGCTCCTGCTCATCACCGGCATGGCGGGAACGTTCATCGCGTTCGACCTGATCCTGTTCTTCGTGTTCTGGGAGCTCGTACTTGTCCCCATGTACTTCTTGATCGGCGTGTGGGGGTCCGCGAACCGACAGTACGCATCGATCAAGTTCTTCCTGTACACGCTGTTCGGGTCGGTGTTCATGCTGCTGGGCTTCTTGGCCCTCTACTTCAGCGGACCCGTCGACGCGCTGGGCAAGCACACCTTCGACCTCACGGCGCTCACTGCGTTCGGCGCCGGGGGTGGGTATACCCACCTCTTCCAGCTGGTCGTGTTCGGCGCGATCGCGCTCGGGTTCGCGGTGAAGGTCCCGATGTGGCCCTTCCACACCTGGCTCCCGGATGCGCACACGGAGGCCCCCACGATCGGTTCGGTCCTGCTTGCCGGGGTCATGCTGAAGATGGGGACGTACGGCTTCGTTCGGATCGCGCTCCCCGTGCTACCGCAAGGTGCCGTCGCCTACGCGCCGTGGATCGGGGCGCTGGCCGCGATCGCCATCGTCTACGCAGCGCTGGCATGCCTGGCGCAGAAGGATCTGAAACGGCTGATCGCGTTCTCCTCGGTCGGGCACATGGGGTTCGTGATGTTGGGGATCGCGACGCTCACGACGATCGGCATCCAGGCGGCCATCTTCGGGATGGTCGCGCACGGCCTGATCACGGGGATGCTGTTCTTCTGCGTCGGATCGATCTACGACCGGTACCACACGCGACAGATAGTGGATATCGGCGGCGGGATGGCGGAGATCATGCCGAAGCTGTCGGGGATCTTCGCGTTCGTGGCGATCGCGTCGCTGGGTCTCCCCGGCCTCGCGGGGTTCTGGGGCGAGGTGATGGCGCTGCTCGGCGCTTTCAGCCCGAACACCAGCACCGTGGCCGGGTTGAACGTTGGTCTCTTCCGCACCTTCATGATCATCGGTGGGATCGGGACGATCCTCACGGCAGGCTATTTCCTGTGGATGCTGCAGCGCGTGAACATGGGGCTCGCGCCGGAGCGATGGAAGGACCACGGCTTCCGGGACATGCTTACCGTCGAGTGGGTCTCCTGGGTGCCGTTGCTCGTGCTGATCCTGGTCCTCGGCCTGATCCCGAGCATCGTGCTCAACAGCACGGAGCAGGGCGTCAACCTGATCGTCAAGATCTTCGGGGGATGAGCTCGCGGTGACGATCGACTACCACGCGATCCTGCCGGTGCTGATCCTGTCGAGCACGATCGTGATCGTCCTCGTCACCGATCTGTTCTTGTCGCCCCGGCACAAATCGGCATCGATGTGGGTGGCGTTCGCCGGCGTGCTCGCGACGCTCGTCGCCGTCTTGTCGTTGATCGGGAAGGGTGACCGCCTTGACTCGTTCGGCGGCTCGTACCAGGTGGACGCCTTCACGATCGTGTTCCAGACGTTCTTCATGTCCGCGGCGGCCGTCGTGCTGCTGATCTCGTACCGCTACTTCCGCGAGGGCGGCTTCTACCAGGGCGAGTACTACTTCTTGCTGCTCACCTCGTTCCTGGGGTGCCTGCTGATGCCGGCCTCCCGCGACTTGCTGATGCTGTTCCTGTCGCTCGAGCTCGTCTCCGCTCCCGGCTTCCTGATGGCGGCCTTCCGCAAGTCCGACGTCAAGGGGAACGAGGGCGGGCTGAAGTTCTTCCTGATCGGCGTGCTTTCGACGGCGGTGATGCTCTACGGCATGAGCCTGATCTACGGGCTCACCGGGCACCTCCAGCTCGCGGCCGTCAGCGCCGGGCTCCAGCAGCTGTCCGGAGCGAAGGAGACCCTCGCCAACGCGGCGATCCTCTTCGTGGTGGTGGGGTTCGCCTTCAAGATCAGCGCGGTCCCGTTCCAGTTCTGGGCGCCGGATACCTACGAAGGATCACCGGTGCCGGTCGCGGCGTTCCTGGGCGTCGCGTCGTCGGCCGCCGGTTTCGCGGGCCTGCTCCAGTTGATGTTCGTCGCCTTCGTCCACGAGTACACGTTCTGGGTGCCCCTCTTCGTGGCGCTGTCGCTCGTCACGATGACCCTTGGGAACCTGGTTGCCCTCCAGCAGCGGCAGGTGGTCCGGTTGCTCGCGTACTCCGGGATCGCGCAGACCGGATACATCCTGCTGCCGTTCGCGCTGGTCTCGGCCGACCCCGCGATCAACCATTCGGCCTTCCAGGCGGCGGTCACGTACATCTTGATCTACGGGATCATGAACATCGGCGCGTTCGCCGTGACCACGGCGATCAGCAGCCGACATCCCCTCCTGCAGATCGAGGACTTCGCTGGGCTGGCGAAGACGGCGCCCCTGCTCGCGACGGCGATGACGGTGTTCATGGTGTCGCTCGCGGGAGTCCCTCCCACCGGGGGGTTCTGGGCGAAGCTGCTGATCTTCCAGGCCGGGATCCAGCGCGGCGGGGTGGGTGTCCTGCTCGCCGTGGCGATGGTGATCAACTCGGTGATCAGCGTGGGGTACTACTTCTTGATCCCGCGCGCGATGATCTTCGAGGACGCGGAGGACCAGACGCCGTTCCGTTCGCCGATCCTCGTGACCGCGGTGGTCGCGGTTGCGATGGCCGCGCTGCTCGTCATCTTCGTCGTCCCCAACGCGATCTACCGGCTGGGAGAGGTCACGTCGCTGGGCTTCGGCGGCTGAACCGGGCGTTCGCGTGAGTCGCATCTATCCTCGAGGAGAGGTGATGGTTCGATGACTCCCGGGATCAACCGGCTGAAGACGTGGGTGTTGATCGCGGCCCTGGGTGGCCTGTTCGTCGTGATCGGCTCGTTCTGGGGCGTGCAGGGGGCCGTGCTCGGCCTGGCGATCGCCTTGGTCTTCAACGTTGCGATGTACTGGTGGTCCGGCTCGATCGCGGTCCGCACAACCCGGTCCAGGCCCGTGACCGAGCAGGAGTATCCCGAGCTCTACCGGATCGTCCGGGAGCTCGCCGCCGCAGATCATCTGCCGATGCCCCAGATCTACGTCTCCGACATGACGCAGCCGAACGCCTTCGCGACCGGCCGGAACCCGGAGAACGCCAAGGTGGCCGTGACGAAGGGCATCCTGCAGATCCTGGATGAGCGCGAACTCCGCGGGGTCTTGGCGCACGAGCTCTCCCACGTCGCGAACCACGACATCCTGGTCTCCTCGGTCGCGGCGGCGATCGGGACGGCGATCACGTTCCTCGCCCGGTTCGCGTTCTGGTTCGGGGACGACAACAACGCGAACCCGTTCCTCATGCTCGTGGCGTGGATCTTCGCGCCGATCGCGGCAGCGATCATCCAGATGGCCGTGTCGCGTTCGCGCGAGTACCAGGCCGACGAGTCCGGTTCGTACCTCTCGCGCGATCCCGAGGCACTGGCGAGCGCGCTCCGCAAGCTCGATGGCGCGGTCCGGATGGTCCCGCCGCCGGCGAGCGTTAGCCCGGCCGAGGCGCACCTGTTCATCATGAACCCGCTCGCCGGGGTCCGCGGGGGGATGACGAACCTCTTCTCGACCCACCCCGCCACCGCCGAGCGGATCAAGCGGCTGGATGCGATCGCCCTCCAGCTCCGCGGCGGCTCGCCGGTCGGCAGCTAGGGTCGGATCAGGCCATCGTTCCGAGGATCGCCCGGACGTGCTCGATCGTGGTGTTCGGGTTCACGAAGCACAGCCGAGCGACCCGCTCGCTCTCCCACGAGGTCGGCTGGACGAAGGCGATCTGGGCGTCCAGGAGCCGCCGCCACCATCGCTCGTAGTCATCCGAGGTCCAACCCTTCCGGCGGAACAGGAGGACCGAGAGGTCCGGTTCCATGACGAGCTCCAGATCGGGGCGGCGGCGGATCTCATCCGCCGCCGCCCGGGTGAGCGCCAGGACCGACTCGATCGCCTCGCGGTACGCGTCGGTCCCGTACGTCGCGAGCGAGAACCACAGGGGAAGTCCCCGTGCGCGGCGCGTGAGGTGGTGCGCGTAGTCGCTCGCGTTCCACTCGGCCGTCGCATTGAGGGAATCGAGGTACGAGGCCTCTTGTACATGGGCCGTGCGGGCCAGCGCGGCATCGCGATACACGAGTGCGCACGCATCGAACGGCGCGAAGAGCCACTTGTGGGGATCCACGATGAACGAGTCCGAGCGTTCGACCCCGTCGAAGAGTGACCGCGCTGAGGGGGCCAAGAGCGCCGCGCCACCGTAGGCACCGTCGACATGCATCCACAGGCCTCGCTCGGCACAGGCGTCGGCCACGCCCGCCAGGTCGTCGACGACGCCGGCGTTCGTGGAACCAGCGGTTGCGACGACCGCGAAGAGGCCATCGGTATCCGCACGGTCGAGCGCCTCAACGAGGGCCGGGCCGCAGAGTCGGCCGCGCTCGTCGCTCGGCACCGACAGGACGTCGGCATCCATCACCCGTGCGGCCGAGATGACCGAGGAGTGCGCGGTGTCGCCGGTCGCGATCGTCCAGCGTGCCGGACGTCCGGACCGGACGGTGCTCGCGGCATGGCGAGCCGCGACGAGTGCCGAGAGGTTCCCGGCGGTCCCGCCGGAGACGAAGACGCCGCCGGAGGAAGCCGGCATCCCCGCCAGATCGACGATCCACTGGAGCGCTTCGTTCTCAGCCCACACGGCGCCGGCCCCTTCGAGCCAGCTCCCTCCGTACGTGGAGGACGCGCTGATCGCCAGGTCGAACAACACGCTCGCCTTCGTGGGCGCGCCCGGGACGAATGCCAGGAATGCGGGATGGTCGGTCGAGATCGTTGATGGGGCAAGGACCTCGGCCCAGATCCGCAGCGCCTCCTGTCCGCCGATCCCCTCGGGCGTGACCGTTAGACCGGCGCGCCGAGCCAGCTCCTCGGCTGGGGCGGGGCCGTCCAGCGGTACCGGGTTCGCGATCCGTGCCCGTGTGTAGGCGACGATCGCCCGCGCGAGCTCTTCGGTCTCGTCGTCGTAGGTGTGCATGCGGTGCATCACCGCAGCGTCCGGACCCGCTATCCGGTCAGGACCTGACAGAACTCGCCGAAGGCGTCCACGTAGGTCCGGATGTCCTCCTCCGTGTGCTGCACCGAGATCGTCCACTGCTCCTCGTCCCCGGGGGTCATGAAGATGCCGCGGTTGACCATCCAGGGGTAGGAGGCCCAGTAGAGCTCGGGGTGCGTCTCCAGGAAGTCCCGGTAGTTCGTGAGCTTCTCCGCGCGGTACGACACGCAGCCCTTGGCACCCAGATCCACCGTGTGCGCGGGGATCCCGGTCTCCGAGATCGCGCGGTTGCATCCTTCGGCGAGCATCTGTCCCAGCTTGCCCAGATGGTCGTAGGCGTCCTTCGTCAGGACCTGCGTGAGCGCCGCCAGCCCTGCCGCCGACGACAGCGGGTTGCCGTTGAAAGTGCCCTGTTGGGCGGCGCCCTTGCCCACCCACTCCATGAAGCGGGCTTCGCCGCCGAACGCACCGATCGTCGAACCTCCGCCGATCGCCTTCGCGTACGCGGCCAGGTGTGGCCGCACGCCGTAGCGCTCGGTCGTGCCGCCGTAGGCGATCGTCCCGCCGCACTTGACTTCGTCATAGATCAGGACCGCGCCGTGCTTCTCGCAGGTGTCACGGAGGGCTTGGAGGTAGCCGGGTCTCGGTTCCACGATGCCGACGTTCATCATCACCGGCTCGAGGATCACCGCGGCGACCTCGCCCTCGTTGTCCGCGAGCGCCCGCTCGACCGCGCTTGCGTCGTTGAACGGCACGATGATCACCGTGTCCCAGAGCGCACGTGGGATGCCCTTGGAGGTCGGCTCGGTCGTATACCAGGACGTGCCGTCGCCGCCGGTATGGAACCGCATGTCCAACACGTCGGCCTCCGGCACCACCGAGAACAACACGGAGTCGTGATGCCCGTGGTAGGAGCCTTCCATCTTGATGATCTTGTCCCGCCCGGTCGCAGCGCGTGCCACGCGCAACGCGTCCATCGTCGCCTCGGTTCCCGAGTTCACGAAACGCATCTGTTCGAGCTGGAACCGTTCGCAGATCGCCTCGGCGAGCGCGACGGTGTCCGGCGTGGTCACCGCGAAATGGATCGCATTCTGAGCTGCCTTCGTCAGTGCTTCAACGATCTTCGGGTGCGCGTGCCCGACGATGTTGACGCCGAAGCCCCCGTGGAAGTCCTTGTACTCGGTGCCGTCCACGTCCCAGACGCTCGAGCCTTTGCCTCGCTGGAGGTAGATGGGGTAGGGGTCGCCGACCTGGAAGTTCGAGGACACGCCGCTCGGCAGGCTCTTCGACGCCCGCTCGAACAGCTGCTTCGAGCCGGGGGTCGTGCTGAGGAGCTTTCCGGTTTCTTCCTCGGCGATCTCCGCCGCCCGCGCCTTGAGCCGCTCAAGGTCCACGACTATCACCTCCTGAGGCGCGCAGCCTACCTGGGGCCCTGTCGCCGAGGCAATCCGGCTGCCCTCAGCGGTAGTTCGTGAACTGGAGCGCGATCCCGAAGTCGTGCTCCTTGACCGCACGGATCGCCGCCTGCAGATCGTCTCTGGACTTGCTCATCACGCGGACCTGGGATCCCTGGATCTGGGTCTGGATCTTGGGGACGGCCTGCCGGACGTGCTTGGAGATCTCCTTGGCCTTCTCGTCGGAGATCCCGGTCACGAGCGAGATCGTCTGGCGGACCGAACCCTTGGCGGCCGGCTCGAAGTCGCCGGGTTGAAGGGCCTTGAGCGGCACCTCGCGCTTGACCGCCTTCTCCTGGAGGACCTGGTACGCAGCCTTGAGGCGGTCCTCGGTCGCCGAGTGCATCTCGATCTTGCCGTCCTCGAGGGTCAGCGATGTGTCGGTGTTCTTGAAGTCGAACCGCTGATGGATCTCGCGCGAGGCCTGGTCGACCGCGTTGCGAACCTCCTGCAGGTCGACCTCGGAGACGATGTCGAAGGAGCTCTGGGCCATGGCCGCAGGATAACGGTTGCTATCATCGCCGATCGGGGCGGGTGCCCGAGCGGCCAAAGGGAGCGGTCTGTAAAATCGCCGGCACAGCCTACGGAGGTTCGAATCCTCCCCCGCCCACCGACCAGCCATCCAACCAACCAGCGCGTTCGTCCCTCGTTCGTTCAGGCGCGTGAGTGGCTCTTGCGCCGAGGTTCGACAGACAGCCGCATGGCACCGATCTCGACCTTGATCTCACGCATGGGGGGCATCTCGTCTCCGCGCAGCGTTAGCTGGCAGTGCAAGAGGATGTGGGCCACGACCGGCGCGACGATGCTTCCGGTCACGAGGAACGCCAGGGCTTGGGTACCGCACGCGACCAGCGCGCCACCGAGCGTCTTCCTCGCGGTCCTCTGCCGGAACTCACGGTATCCGAGGTGATGCACGACGATCGCGAACGAAGCCCCGAGCACCGCGAGCATCGCTGAAGCGACGCGTCCCCAGACCGTCCCCGTCCAGCCGAGGGCGGCGGTCGCTTGCCAAACTGCCAGGACCGGAAGCGTGGCCAACAGGACAGCTTCCGCCGTTCCGTACACGACTCCTTCCCAGATCAGCCGTCCAGTGAGCTGGGCGCCGTGGGGCCGCGGCCGGATAGGCCGGCGACGCACCAAGGGAACGATCAGACCAGCTGCCAGCAGACCCGCGACGATGCCCCATCCCCACCGAGCCGTGACGAGGTCCACAACCGAGGTGCCCGACCAAGCCACGTATCCCCCCGAGAGGATGAGCGTCGTCAGGAAGAGGATCGCGATGTACGGAGTCCGCGAAACATGACCGCGGTCGGTCACGAGCCAGGTGACCAGGAACGCGACGATCGCGATGATGGCGAACGCAGCCATCGCTTCTCGCCAACCGAACGTCGAATCAGTACCAGGCATGACGATCATCTCCTCCGTTGAGTCCATCGCCATCATCCGTTCGTCCCGGACGGCGTCGGGACGGCGTGAGTCCTCAAGGTGATGGGACCATCGGATAGTCCCGGCGGCCGGGTCGCTCCTACGATTCTCGGTGAGGGAGGTGAATCACGATGGACGTGACGCTCCGGGATTACGAGAGGGCTGAAGAGGAGGTCGCGAAGGTCGAAGCTCGGCGGAGCATGACGATCCACGCGGTCATCACGCTGATCGTTTGCGTTGCTCTCGTCGCGTTGAACGTGTTCGTCGCACCCGAGTTCCCGTGGTCCGCATTCGCGGTGGCCGGGATGTTGATCGGGCTGGGGGCACACTACGAGTTCGGAGTCCGCCGGCTTGGGCAGTCCCTTGCGACGCACCAGCAAGACGTCGAGACCTACGCCATCCGCGTGCGAGCCGCATGACGTCAGCGAGGATGTCGGCTGAGGCTGGCGTCTTCGTGCCGCCGAACGAAGAGCCATCAGTGATCGCCGGGGCGGAACCTTGCACGTGGCGATCGCGATCAGCTGCTCGGCCTGGTACTCATGGAACTCGGAGACTTCGCGATGGAGCGACGGATGCTGAAGGGGATCAAGGCCCGAGCGGAACGTCTCGGATCGAACGACGAGGGTGGTTGCTGGCTCAGCCCGTTCGCGCGGTCGCAGAGCGCTTCCCCGAGGTCCGGCTGGTGGCAAGGAGGGACTTCCGATGAAGGCGATCGTCCAGGAAAAGTACGGCGGGGCTGACGTCTTGCACCTCGAGGACATCGACACCCCAACGGTTGGCAGCGGTGAGGTGTTGCTGAGCGTCCAGGCCGCGAGCCTGTTCGCCGGGGATTGGCACTACATGGCCGGGATGCCGCTCGCGTTCCGCCCGGCGAGCGGTCTGACGAGGCCGAAGATCCGGGTGCGGGGCCGCGACGTCGCGGGTCGCGTTGAGGCGGTGGGCCCCGACGTCAGCACGTTCCAGAAGGGTGACGCCGTCTACGGGATCTGCAACGGCGCGTTCGCGGAGTTCGCGACCGCCACGGTCAAGAAGCTGGCTCCGAACCCGGCGAACCTCACGTTCGAGCAGGCGGCCGCCGTGCCGATCACGGGCACGACGGCTCTCCAGGCGGTGCGGGATCACGGGAAGGTGCAAGCCGGACAGACGGTGCTCGTCATCGGCGCCGCGGGAGGTGTCGGGTCGTTCGCGGTGCAGATCGCGAAGGCGTTCGGAGGGGTCGTGACGGGCGTATGCAACACGACGCAGATCGACACGGTGCGATCGATCGGAGCCGACGCGGTCATCGACTACACGCGCGAGGACTTCGCGGAGTCTGGAACCCGATACGACGTCATCCTGGACACGGGCGGGAACCGGAAGCTGTCGGTTCTGCGGCGTGCACTGGCACCTCGAGGGACGCTCGTCATCGTCGGAGGCGAAGGTGGCAAGGGCAAGTTCCTCGGCGGCTTCACCCGAGGGACGGTCCGAGCGCCGTTGGTGTCGATGTTCACGAGCCAGAAGATGAAGGGGTTCGTCGCCAAGGAGAACGCCGGCGACCTCGTGGCGCTCAAGGACCTCATCGAGGCCGGGAAGGTCACGCCCTTGATCGACAGGACGTTCTCTCTGGAGGAGGTCCCGGAAGCGATGACGTACCTCCTGGAGGGTCGCGGCAGGAAAGGGAAGATCGTCATCACCATCTGATCGATCGACGCTCGGAACTTCCGACGAAGCCTGGGTCGTATCTGCCCCTCGTTGCGCTTGAAGCGCGCCTGTGCCTAGAGTCATTCTTGGACAGCTACGAAGGAGGGGTCGTGTCTGCCAAAGTCGTGAGGTTCGTACTCGTCCTTGGCGCGATGCTCGTCGTCGGTGCCGTACTCGCCTCGCCCGCCTCCGCGGCCAACAGTACCGATGAGCTGACCGATCGCGATCAGATCGTGATGAACGGTCGGCTTGTCGTCGCGGACGGTGACACCGTCGACTCGGCGGTCCTCTTCCATGGTTCCGCGACGATCGACGGCACCGTCACGAAGTCAGTCGTCGTCTTCGATGGACCGACCGAGATCTCCGGTCACGTGCAACAAGACGTGTTCGTGTTCAATGGACCTGTCACGGTGCGATCCGGCGCCCAGATCGACGGAGACCTGGTCACCTCCGAAACCCCGACCGTCGAGCAGGGAGCCACGGTGTCCGGACAGCAGCAGCGCATCAGCACTCGATTCGACGCTGGAGCCGTCGGCGTGGCGAGCCGGTTCGCGTGGTGGCTCGGCTACTCCGTCTCGACGTTGATACTCGGACTGCTGATCCTGTTGTTCGCCCCCGGGCTCGATGATGCCATCGTTCGTGCCGTGCGAGAGCGGATCGGTGCGGATATCGGATTCGGCGCGCTGGTCTTCTTCCTGTTGCCGGTCGTGGCCGTCGTCTTCCTCCTGATCGTGGTCGCGATCCCCCTCGGCCTGTTCGTACTCCTAGCCCTCGCGCTCCTTTACACCGTCGGCTATGTGGCCGGCGCCCATGCGATCGGTCGCCTTCTGCTGAAGACCACTCCGTCCCGTTTCCTCGCGTTCCTCTTGGGATGGGGCATCCTCCGCGTGCTCGGCTTGATCCCGGTCGTCGGCGGGCTCGTTTGGGTCCTGGCTTCGATATTCGGTCTCGGCGTCTTGTGGGTCGCGAGTCGTCGAGCGGCTGGGGCGCCGACGCCGGATCGTGCCGTTCCCCCGACGCCGGCCACGCCAGCCTGAACCGACGAGGTTGAAGAGGATCACGATACGGGCGAACAGGCACTCGCGGTGCTTCGCTGAGGCTTCTTTCGTTCGACGTTCGGGACACGGCAGGAAGCAGGCACCGGAGGCCGAGGGAAGATGGACGAGGGCACCAGCGGACTCGCGGGCGTCGACCTCTATTGGATCCCGCTGGGCGCCGGCGATCACATCGTCCGCGTGAGCGGGAAGCTCTACGAGGCGCTTAAAGGCATCTCCGAGCATCGGCCGCGCACGGACCTCTATCACTCCGCACTAGAGATCATCCTCCCCGGTGACCGATCCATCATCGAGTCGGCGCCGATCCCGAACCTTCGCGGAAGCGAACGCGGTGTCGTAGCCGAAGGCCCGGTCGGGATGCGGTGGCTCGGTCGTTTCCGGCTGTTCCGCTATGAGATCCGTTGTTGGCGCGGAGGCTCCATCCCCGACGTGAGCTACGCGGTGGCGAGTCCGGTCCGAGTGTCTACGGACGCCCAGCTGGCTAGACGCGTCATCGAGCTGGTCCCTAACGTCCCGACGCCGGTGTGGGGTCGGGACGACCTGGCGACCGGGGATATGTGGAACTCGAACTCCGTGGTTTCCTGGCTGCTCGCGCGAGCGGGCGCCGAGACCGCTGGGCTACAACCACCGGTCGGCGGCCGAGCTCCGGGTTGGGGAGCAGGACTCACCGTCGCAGCGCGCCAAGCCGGACAGAGCCCTGCATGAACGAGGTGTCTGAGGATGCGGCTTCTGAGCCAAACCGCTCTGATCTGCTGTGGGTACTGCGGTTTGCCTGGACGAAGGTCGAGCGCAGCCGCGGTGACGCCGCGGATGTCCACCGATCCCAGAAGCGGAGTCGCCGCGTTTCGGCTGACAAGCCGATGAAATAGTCCTCGAGACGATCGCGGTCGGTTCGGCGCGCCGGACGGCTCCTGACGCTGGATCCGTCTCGCAAGACGCCGTTCGATCCGAGCTCGTTCGGATAGGCGGCCTCGGTCACGCTGTTAGCCGGCTTCTGTGCGCGACAAGGCAACCTCTTCCCGGTCCCTTATCCTCGGTCCGCGGAATACGACTGCCGCACCTCGAGCACCTCCCAAAACGTCCGGCCGCTAGATGAAGAGCGTGATCGCGTCCTGCGCCTCGAGCAAGGCCGTGGTCGCGCCCGCCGGTTCCTCGAGACCGTCGATGAGGTCGTCCTTGGTGAGGCCCAACAGATCCATCGTCATCTGACACGGGACCAGGTGGACGCCCAGGTCGCGAGCGACCTCGAGCAGCTCGCTCGGGGACGCGACCTTGTGCTCCTCGGCCAGCTTCTTCATCATCGCCGGCCCCATCCCCGCGAAGTTCATCTTCGACAGCCCGAGGTGCTCGGTCCCGCCCCGGTTCATCATCGACATCATCTTCTGCATCCAGTTCTCGCCGGTGATGTGGACGTCGTTGCGAACGAGCGGGAACAGCCCCCAGAACGTGAAGAAGATGGTCGTGTCCATCCCCATCGCGGCGCCGGTGGTGCCCAGGATGAACGTCGGCCAGATCTTGTCCAGGTCGCCGCTCCACGCCATGATCACCAGCTTCGTGTGGTGGGGGTGCTCGATCGTCGCCGGGGTCGGTGCTTCGACGGTCGCTTCCATCGTCGCCATCGGTCTCACCTCGCCTTGCGGATCACGAACCGGTACACGCCGTCCGCCTCGGTCCGCTCCACGAGCTCGTGCCCGGTCGTCGTGCACCAGGCGTCGAAGTCCGGGACGGAGCCTGGATCGGTCGCGTGGACCTCGATCAGGTCGCCGACCGACAGCTCACGGATCGCTTGTGCGGTCCGTGCGATCGGGAGCGGGCAGGAGAACCCGCGCATGTCCAACAGCTTCGCGATGGTCGAGCTCATGACGTGACCTCCTTCGGAGTGGTGAACGGTGCCCGTTCGGGCAGACGCCCCTGCGGGACCGTCTCCCAGTACAGGCGGTTGAAGAGCCATTTCGCGACGTGCCATGCGCGGTTCGGCTTCGGCGGGATCGGTGGGTGCTCGTAGTCGAACCGCAACGAGGTCGCCCTGCCGTCTCCCGTCTCGAGGAAGCACATCACGCGCCCGCCGTAGTTCGTCTTCGGCGCCGTGCCGTTGACGAGCGAGGCGATGCGGCTCGCGATCACCGGCGCCTCGAAGTGGGCAGTCGAGCCGGACTTCGAGATCGGCAGGTCGGTCGCGTCACCGAGTGCGAACACGTTGTCGTACCCACCCACGTTGAGCGTCGCGCGATCCGTCGGCAGCCAGCCCGACGCGTCGCCGAGGTCGGAGGCCTTCACGACCTCGGCGCCCTCGTGTGGCGGAACGAGGACCAGCAGGTCGTACTCCTGCTTCTCGCCCTCCAATGACTCGACCGTGTGAGCCGACGGATCGACGGACTCGACGTTGAAGAAGGTCGTGAGGCCGATGCCGCGTCTCTCCATGATCGGCTGGATCAGCTTCGACGCGCTCTCGATCGTGAAGGCTCGGTTCAGTGGGGAGAGAAGCTCGACCTCGCTCCGATCGCGGAGGTCATGCTCGCGGAGGTACCCGTCGACCATGAACGTGAACTCGATCGGCGCGGGCGGGCATTTGTACGGGATGCCGGCGATGCCGACCTTGATCCGTCCGCCCCGGATTCGGCGGAGCTCCTGTCCGAGGCGCTCGGCGCCGGCGAGCGAGTAGAACTCGAACGACCCGTCGACGAGCCCCGGGATCTGGTCGGGGACCAGGCGGGCACCCGTCGCAACCACGAGGTAGTCCCACTCCAGGTTGCTGCCACGTGCGAGCTGGACCGATCCGGCATCGGGGTGGATCCGGATCGCTTCTTCGATCGCCAGATCCACACCCGGACGCAGGAGCGATCGCTCCTCGCGGCTCAGCCAGTGCCCTTTGGCCTGGCCGAGCGCCACGTAGAGGTACCCGGGCTGATAGTCGTGCATCCCGGTCGGGTCGACCACGGTCACGTGGACGTCACGACCGAGCTCCTTGTCGAGCAGGTTCGCGACGAGCGTGCCGCCGACGCCTCCGCCGAGCACGACCACCCGGGCTGGCATCGCCCCTCACCTCGCCTTCCGCACCACGAACCTCGCGTAGCCGTCCTCCGGGACGACCTCGACGAGCTCATGGCGGGCCTTCTCGACCCACGCCGGGATGTCGGTCTTGGAGCCCTCGTCGCTCGATAGGACCTCGTACACATCGCCGACCTGCCCACGCCTGATCGCGCCGATCAGCTCCATCAGCGGACCGGGGCATGCCATCCCGCGGGCGTCGATCGAGCGCGTTATCTCCGTAGTTGCCATGTGGCTCGCCTCCTCAGATGAACGTCGCACCGGCACCGGCCTCCATGAAGAATCGGGCCACGCCCCAGACGCCGTCCACGACTGGGTGGAGGTCGTCTTGGGTGAGTCCGAACATCTCCATCGAGTCGGCGCAGGCGTTGATCGTGACCCCGCCGAGGTCCTTCGCTTGCTCGAAGAGCTCGATCCAGTGCGCGGCGCCGTGCTCCTGGAACGCACGCGCGCCGTCCTCGCCCGCCTCGGGCACCATGCCGTGGTCCTTGAGGACCCGGTCCTCGCGGAACGCATCGAGTGCCCAGTACTGCAGGAACACGTTGACGGGACGACCCATCGCCGCGGCGCCGACCGCGAGTACGGCGGCCGCGTGGAGCTTGTCGTCGGTGCCGGAGAACAGGATCAGGGAGAACGTGTCGTCAGCCATGTCGCACCCCTTCGTCTCGCGGGTTCATCCACGCAGTCATCATCCGAGGCGCGCCTGAGGGCGTGGGAGGTCGATGGACTCGGCATCGTCGGGACCTTCGGGAGGTCCGACCCCGGCGTTGCGGTGCCGGAGCGGCGACCGTGCTCAGGCCGACGGATGGGGCCGGCGGTGATGGAGGGCCTGGTAGAGACCCCTCGCGACCATGTTGGCGCCCGCGACCGCCGTCATCACGCTGACGACGTCGGTCGCACCGGCGGTGGTCGTGAGGCCGAACAGGAAGGCGGCGGCCACGACGGCACACAGCCCAGCGGCAGCGAAGGCAAGCCCTTGGTTCCTCTCGCTCTTATCCATGATCCCTCCCTTCCGAGTCGAGTCTCGTCCGCGGTGAATGACCCAGCTAAGGTCGAACGGCCTGCGAGATCAGGGGATCACCGAAGGATGCGGAGACGCTCGCGCAGGCGTCGGCCTCACTCGGTGAGCGTCACCACGACCCGTCCGTCCTCCAGGCAGAGGGTCCATCGGCCTTCCGTCATGGCCCTCCGGAGGCTGAAGATGTCGACGTGGAGTGAACGAGATGAAGTGCTCGATCATGCGAGGGTCGGCGGTGCCGCCCGATCAGACGATGTTGCACCCGATCCCGATCGGCGTCGGAGCGCTGACGGTCGCGATCCCGCTGCCGCCATGGATGAGCACCCACGACGCGATGCACGGAAGGAAGAGGTGAGTGCAGTGCGGATCGACGAGCGAACCCGAGCCGATCGCCTCGTCGTGGTGCCGATGGATCCGCGTCGGGCGATGCTTCGCGCGGCGGTGATCCTTTCGTGGATCTTGGTGGCGTTGATGGCCACATCGGGTGTCCTCGCGTGGGTGAGCGGGGATCTCCTCGCGGCCGAGACGCCGTGGGCACGCGAGGCGTTCCGCGGCGGCGAGATGGTGACGCTGTTCTTGGCCGTTCCGCTGTTGGCCGGTGCCCTGATCGCCGTCCGTCGCGGGTCGATCCGGGCGCAGGCGCTCTGGATCGGCATGCTGCTGTACGCCGTCTACAGCGACGCGTACCTCGTGTTTGGCACGACGTTCAACGACGCCTTCCTCGTCCACATAGCGGCGTTCTCGACGTCGATCTTCGCGCTCGCCTGCGCGATGCCCGCGCTCGACTACCAAGGGATCGCCGATGGGTTCCGCTCGGTCAAGGCGGCGAAGGGCGTGGGCATCTTCCTCGTCGTGGTCGGGTTCGCACAGGGGGCGCTCTGGCTGTTCATCCTTGGACGGAATGCGCTCACCGGTGAGGTGCTCCACGACATCCCCGTGAGCGGCCAACACCTCGTGTTCGCGCTCGACCTGGGACTGCTCGTGCCCGCCTTGATCCTGTCCGGCATCCTGCTGGCGCGCCGGCGTCCGGTCGGATACCTGTTCGGCAGCGCGATGGCGGTGATGGGGGCGGTCTACCAAGTGAACCTCATGATCGCTGGCGTCTACCAGTCGCATGCCAACGTGGCAGGCGTGAAGGCGTTCGCGCCCGAGAGCGTGGGCCTGACGGTAGCGTTCGTCCTCGCCGCACTGCTGATGCTCGTCGGCGGTCGCCGCGCGACTCCGCCCAGAGGTGGATGAAGGGACGATGCTCACACGGGAGGAGACGATGATCGAGCGTCCACCCTTGAGGATGTGGGAGGGCATCTGGGCACTCGGGCGCTGTGCCGTCCGCACCGCCGAGCTGATCGCGACCCGACGGCTCCACGAACCGCGGACCAGTGTCGGACGTCGCGTCCGGTGGGCCGATGGGACGACGTCCACGGTCTACCGCGAGACCGTCGCCGACGTGGCCTCAACCGACACGCCGACGACGTTGGTGGTGTGTTTCCGCCTGCGAGGGGTGCGCAGCGACCGACTCCACCGCCTCTTCCGGCTCGAGAGCGAGCTCAACACGATCCTGTTCGCAGGGTTCCCCGGTTTCGTCTCGAAGCTGTGGTTCGCGAACGACGAGCACGGCGGCTACCGCGGGCTGTACGACTGGCGCGACCCCACCTCCGCGGAGGCGTACGTGCGCGCCCTGTGGTGGGCGCTGATCCTGGTGAGCGAGCGGTCCTCGATCCACTACACCATCCTCCCCGGGATCCGACGGGACGACCTGCTGAAGGCTCCTCACCTCGCGGACAACATCGCCGTGGACGACATCGCCGCTTGGTGGCGACCGGCGTGACGACGACTGGTCGGGTCGCTACGGGGAACGGTCGCCGTGGGGGTACCGCGGAGTGGCCGAACCTACGCTGCGGGACCCCCGCTACCGTTCCGCCTCCCGCTCCATCGCGGCCAGACGTGTGTAGTAGTCGCCGATCTCCTTCAGGTGCGCGAGCGCTATCTTCCCCGTGATGGTCTCGTCATCGTGGGTCACGTCAGTGGTTGGATCCTGAGTGCCGTGCTCGAGCTCGATGGCCAGTCCCATCCGGAACTGCTCGAGGTCCACGTCGCCAACCGACCAATCGATGCCGATCCGCTGACCGATCGCCCGTGCCTCTTCCTGGGTGAACTCCCTCGTGCTCATGTTGCTCCCTCGTCACCTCGACAGTGGTACCCGACGGAGCATCTCGTGCCTCCTCGATAACGAGCATGTCTCGTCGCCGAAGACGCGCTTCCGAACGAATGTCCCGCGGCAAGAAGGGCTTTCGGCGGCCCGCGAGATCCCCGCTCGGTGTGCCGACGGCCGGAAACAGGCTCTGACTAGCTGTGGGGTACTACACCTCTTAACCTGGGGGCGCTCAGCTACCGTGCTCTTCTTGCCCTGGCCGGAGCGTTTTGGGTACACCCCACGAACCACCCAACCATCCAACGTACCGACCGATCGACCAACGACGTCGAATATGTGCGTGGGTGGCTGACGCCGGACGTCAACGACGACGATCACCCGACACCGCCGAAGCCCCAGCCACCCCTGTCGTCCTGCTTGAGCGCGACGTCCAGCCCCGCAGCGGACGCCACCATGAGCAACCGGAGGTCGTCGGCCACGTCGCTTTCGATCTCCAGCACGTACGTGTCAGCGGTCGTATAGCCCTCCTTCAAGACTCCCGCCCACTTCTTGGTGACCCGGCCGACCTCGGCGCCGGTCGCGTCGTGGATCGCGAAGTCCCATGAACGCCAGTTCTCTGCGTCGATGGACCCGATCTTCTGGCCGCCCGCGTCGACAAGCATGAAGTGCTTCTTGCCCACAACGTTGTCCTGCAGGATCGCGCCGCGCTCGGTTCCCTCCGCGTCGGTGATCGTGATCTTGGACCTCATGAGTTTCGCGGGGCGGACGAGCGTGCAGACCGCCTGCCCGTCGGCGTCGAACACACCGAGCTTGTGCGTCAGGAACTGATCGACGTCGCTGAAGAGCCTGACCGCGCGCATCGTCATCGATCGCTCGAGTTCGCGGATCGCGCCGATCGTGGCGCCGGCGCCGTCGAACACCTCGTACTCGTCCATGGTCTCGATCAGTTTCGCCTTCTGCGAGATCACGAGTACATCCTCGGTCAATACCCTCGACATGGGTTCCTCCTAGGTTTCGACGTCCTGCTCACGAGGCAGGCACCACCGATCGCGCAAGGTCGTCGAGGGCGCTGCGCACGCCCTGGGCGAACACCTCCACATCTGGGCAGCGGTCATGGTCAGCCGCCGCGGTGAAGTTCAGCTGGTCCTCGTAGGACAACACGCCCACGACGAGCGTCAGGTTGCCCATCGTCGGCATCATGGGGAACACCTCCAGCAGCCGCGCGCTGGCGAGGTAGAGCGGCACCGGCGGGCCCGGGGCGTTGGTCACGACCAGGTTCACCGACCGCTGTCGCGGGAACAGCCGGTACCATACGCGCTGCCCGGCGACGAACCGGAAGATCCCGCTGCCCGCCTCAGGGCGGGCTTCGTTCTTGCGCGCGGCCGTCTCGGCGGCGATCAGTTCCAGGCGCTGGATGGGGTCGGGCTCGCCGAGCGGGAGCGGAACCATCATCCACCCCGGCTTATTGCCTTGAGCCTCCCAAGGCTGCTCGTCGTGCAGAGAGATGGTCACCATCGCGCGCTGCACCAAACCCTCGACGTCCTCGCCGCGGCTCGCCAGAAGCTCGCGAAGGCCGCCGGCCACCGCGGCGAGCACGACGTCGTTGACCTTCGCGTTGTGGGCATGGGCGATCTGCTTGGCCAGGTCGAGACTGCTCCGGATCAGCGCCACCCGTCGTGCGGTTCCGACCGTGCGGTTGAGACTCGTCCGTGGGGCGGGCTTCTCAGCGAGGACCTCTCGCCACGCCGGCCAGGCCTCCCGAGCGCTGCGCATCGTCCTGCTCGGATGGGTGAGTCCTGCCCATCCGCGGCCGAGCTCCTGTCGGCGGCGTCGCAGGTTGTCGCGCAGCAGCTCGGTGTCCGTGGGGATCGGCGTTGGCGTCCACTTGGGTGCGACCGGAGTCGGAGCGTCGGGGGTGAGATCCAGGAGCGCCCCGAAGGCGGCCAGCGCCGCAGCGCCGTCGGCGAAGGCGTGATGCAGCCTGAAGTACACAGCCACCCGCCGCTCCTGCAAGCCGGGGAGCACCCACAGCTCCCATAACGGCCGTGCCGGATCAAGCTTCCGCCGTGCCAGGTCCTGACACGCTTGCAGCAGCTGGGCTTCGTCGCCGGGCGCGTTGACGGTGTGCACCCGGATGTGGTCGGCGGGATCGAAGGAGGGAGCGTCGACCCACAGCGGCCAGCCCAGCCCCAGGCGGGGTCGGTACAGGAGCTGCCGGAAGCGGGGGACGAGGTGCAGTCTCGGCTCGAGCCGCTGGCGGACGTCCTCGATCCGAACGCGGCCATCGCGATCGAGCAGGCTGGTGCCGTCGAGGATCGCGAGACCGCCGATGTCGGTGGACCAGCCGTAGTCGTCCCAGAGCAGCAGGAACAAGTCCGACGGGGTCAACCGGTCGAAGAGACGCGTCTCGGCCATCACGTCACGCTTCGTTCCGTTCGTGCGGTGTCGGCGATCAGCTCTACGAAAGCAACCCCGTGGATCAGCCATCAGGTCACACTCTCTCGCGCTCGTGCGTAGCCGCGACGATGCCGACGGTGCATCACTCCGGATCATGCAGTCGCGCCCTGCGGGATGAGACCGAGCTGAGCCATGACGACCATGTTGTCGTAGTAGAGGTTGTCGACCACGATCTTGCCGTCGCGAACCTCTACCAGCTCCATCCCCCGGAGCTCGACCCGCTTGCCGGTCGGAGCGAGCTCGGTGCCGTCCGGCAACCGGAACGGTCCGGTGTGGGTGGCGACGAAGCTCCACTCGTCCGCGAACGTATCGCCGTTCTCGACGAAGCTCAGCACGGTCCATGCGATATCCGGGCACGCGACCAGATCCCGGGCGAGACGCTCGCGGATCGCGTCCCTGCCCTCGAAAAGGCCCTCCGGCATTATCTGGGTGGCGTCCTCGGCGTACGTGTCCATGACGCCGTCGAGATCACCCGCGTTGTACCGCTCAACGTACAGATCCAGCAGTTCCTGGTTGAAGCTCATCGCCTTCTCCTTCCTCTCGTTCACACCTGCTTCGGGACGTGACCCGCGTAGACGAGCCGCATCACCTTGTGACCGAAGTCGGCGGTCGGCGCGAACATCAAGGGGCAGCCTCCGTCGATCACCGTGATGCCGTGCTTGCGTCCGTAGGCGGTGGCGGCCTCCGAGACGCTGCCCTCGCCGGGGCCCCGATGCATCCAGACCTGCGTGATCCCGAGCTCGGCGCACTCGCGCATCGTGTTCTCGGCGATCTCAGACCTGGTCCCGATCACCACCGCCTGGACGCCACCCGGGATCGATTTCAGATCCTGGTAACAGCGGTCGCCTTCGACCTCGTCCGCGTTCGGGTTGACGGCGAAGACGTCATAGCCGCGCTCGCGGAGCCGCTTGTACACGTTGTTGCTTCCATGCGTCTTGGGCGTGCGAGACACCCCCGTGACCGCCACCCGCTTGTTCGCAAGGAACGCGGATGCGGCTTCCTTGACGCTCTGCATCGCTCCTCCTTTCCGATCGGTTACGTTTCAGCCGCGGGCCGACGCCGCTGGTGACGGCGCCATCCCGGGCTCGCCCATCGAGCGCGCCTGGCCGATGAGCTTCACGAGGCGCCGGCTCCGCCGGATCGCGCCCACGATCAGGAGCACGCCGACGACGAGCAAGAGCGCACCGAACACGAGAGTTCCGATCGCGATCCCGAGCAGGGTCGGATACGTCGCTCCCAGATCCGCGCCCACCCGCATCCCGGGTCGCCCGTCCGCGTTCATCACGACGACCGACCACGATCCGTTCTGCGGATCCCAGTTCACCGTCTGAGTTCCGGTGCCGCTCGCAGACGCGACCCAGAAGCTCTGCGTTCCGGGCGCGGAGGCGGGCGTGCCGCCGCCGATGGTCTGCGCCTGGTTCCCCCAGAACTCGGTGATAAGCGTGTGGTTCACCCCGCCGAGGTAGCGGTCGACGTCTGCGGAGGGACCGATCCCCACGAACAGCGGCGAGTCTGAGCCCACCTGCGTGACCCGGATCCGAACCTGCCCGAGCACGACGGAGGAGTAGAGCCAGCCGACCCCAGGCGAGTCGAGCTCGGCCGGAACGGTCACCAAGGCCGAACCGGAGGTCGAGAACGTGTGGACGTCGGTCGTGACGTACCCGGCCGAGTCACGCAGCGTCAGATCCGCCCAGAGGGCCGTTCCTCCAGCCCCCAGGAGCCCGATCGAGACGAAGACCAGCAACGATCCGATCACCAGCGCGGTGGTGCGGCCCGCGGTCCATCGTGAGGAGCGGGCAGGGATCGCGGGCGGAGAAGGCAGCGCGCGCGAACCCCCCGGTCCCCCTTCGCGCTGCGCGACGTTACGCGCCGGTGACGTCGTCGGTGAAACACGACTGTCGGTCATCGGTACCACCCCTTCCTCGAGCGGGATCGGTTCACGGGATCTGGACCTCGCTGACGCGCGTGATGGTGGTGCGCTCGGCCACGAAGAATGGCAAGAGCTGACGGGCGTCCCGTTCGCTCTCCGCGTCCACCGTCCACCAGATCTCGTGCCCGCCAGAACGGCACGAGGTCAGGGTGTCTCGATGGCGAAGTGGGCTCTCGAGCCCCTTGAACGACGCGAACACCACCCCGCACTCGCCGGGTGTGTGACGGTGGTGAAGGACGTACCGAGTCATGCGTGAAGCGTGTCCTGCCCGATGGAGGCCGACATCGGGGGATCACCCTGAGCCGACTCTCAGTGGGTCCCGGGATGAGTGGGACCATCGGCCCTATCTCTGCCCCGGCTTCTGACCTCGCATGGAAGCGACCCGGAGGGGGATGGCTGGTGTCGTCCGATCTTGCTACTCGCGTTTCGCCCGGGGATCTCCTCGTGGGGCGGGCCGACGAGTTCGGAACGCTGGAACAGCTCCTCGATCAGCTTGACGAAGGCCATCGCGGCGCCGTCGAACTCGCGGGCGAACCGGGGATCGGCAAGACGCGTCTCCTCAGGGAGTTCGCTGCTCGCGCCGAGGCCCGTGGGCTCCTCGTCCTTTCTGGAGCGGCGTCGGAGCTCGAGCGCGGCCTGCCGTTCTCCGTCTTCCTCGATGCGATGGATGAGTACGTCGCGGGCCTGGATCCGACGCGACTCGCGGCGCTGGATGACGACGTCCGAGCGGAGCTCGCGCACGTCTTCCCGTCGCTGTCTAGGCTCGCTGACGACGGCGGCGTGGCGCTCCAGCACGAACGCTATCGCAGCCATCGTGCGGTCCGTACCCTATTGGAGCGACTCGCCGCGCCGTCGCCTCTCGTGCTCGTGCTGGATGACGTCCACTGGGCAGACTCCGCGTCGGTCGAGCAACTGGGCGCGCTTCTGCGCCGACCGCCGAGCGCTCCGCTCCTCATGGTGTTGGCTGTTCGTCCACGCCAGATGCCGGACCGCCTCTCGGCCGCGCTCGAGCGGGCTGCTCGCGAAGGAGTGCTGGGCCGGATCGAGCTGAGGCCACTGAGTCAGATCGAGGCTCGTGCCTTCCTCGGCGAGGCGGTCGACGAGGTCCGGGCAGCCGCCCTCTACACAGAAAGCGGCGGCAACCCGTTCTATCTTCAGCAACTGGCGCGGGCGCTGCAGCCGACGCGTGGAGCTGCATCCGCCGCTGCCGAACTGTCCGTGGCCATCGATGTTCCGCCCGCCGTCGCTGCGTCGCTGACCGAGGAGCTCGCGTTGGTGTCCCGGTCGGCGCGACTGGCGCTCCAAGGGGCTGCGGTGGTTGGCAACACGTTCGAGCCTGAGCTCGCCGCGGTCGCCGCGGGGATGTCGGAGGACTCGACGATGGAGGCCGTCGACGAGCTCCTGCGGCTCGACCTCATCCGCCACACGGACGTGCCGCGGCGGTTCCGATTCCGGCACCCCCTCGTGCGACGTGCGGTGTACGAGACGACACCGGCGGGCTGGCGACTCGGCGCGCATGAGCGGTGCGCCGAAGCGCTCGCAGCACAAGGCGCCGCCGTCGCGGCGCGAGCGCACCACGTTGAGCGCTCAGCGCGTCAGGGAGACGTAAGTGCAGTCGCGGTCTTGCGCGAGGCCGGCGAGGCAACAGCGCGGCTCGCACCCGAGAACGCTGCGCAGTGGTTCGGTGCGGCGTTGCGCTTGCTCCCGCAGACCGCGCCGGCGGAGGACCGAGTTGATCTCCTGCTCGCGCGCGCCAAGGCGCTCGCGGCCGCGGGCCGCTTCACCGAGAGTCACGATGCGGTACTGGAGGCGGTCGCGATCGTACCCGTAGCGCGCGACCCGCTCTCGACGAAGGTCGCGACGGTGTGCGCCGGAGTCGAGCGCTTCTTCGGCCGATACGAGCAGGCCAACGGACGTCTGCTGAGGGCTCTCAGCCTCCTCGCGGATCAGCCCTCGGTCGAGTCCGTGGAGCTGCTGATCGAGATGACGCTGAACGAGTTCTACCGGTCGAGATATGAGCCGATGCACGGATGGGCGTCGCGCGCGGTATCCGCCGCGAGCGAGTTGGGTGACCCCGTCCTCGTAGCGACGGCAGCCGTCATGTGCGCGTTCGCGTACGCGATGACCGGTCCGATCGACGTCGCTCGGTCCCGCCGTTGCGATGCCGCAGCGCTCGTGGATGACCTGTCCGACTGCGAGCTCGCGCCCCGCCCGGACACGGCGGGCTGGCTCGCCATCACGGAGGTCTACCTCGACCTGTACGCCGAGGCGGACGCGCACGCGACCCGTGCCCTCGAGCTGACTCGCATCACGGGCCAAGGGGACCCATTGCACCGCCTGTACCCGGTCCTGCCCAGGATCTGGTACGTGCGCGGCAAGCTGGCCGAGGCCGCAGAGCTCTTGGACGGCGCCATCGAGGGCGGGCGCCTGGTGGGGTCCCCGCCGGCTCTGGCCGGGAACCTCTTCAACCGCTCGGTGGTCGCGGTCGCCGTCGGCGATCTGGACACCGCGATCGCTACCGCTGAGGAGGGCGCCGAGCTCTCGCGCGGCCTCGACGAAGGCTTCGTCGCGGCCTGGGCCGCCGTGAGGCTCGCTGCCGTTCTGCTCGAAACCGGACAACCGGAAGAGGCCGTCGAACTGCTCCTCGGTCGCGCGGGGGGCGACGAGCTGACGCTCATCCCCGGCGGCTGGAGGGCGTACTGCCTCGAGCTGCTCACGCGTTGCTGGCTCGCGTTGGATCGCCACACCGAGGCTCTGCGCGCAGCTGCCCTCGCGGAGGTCACGGCATCGGCCATGGGGCTTCCCCTCGCCGCCGCTTGGGCCGATCGCGCCACCGCCGCCGTTGCTCTGAACGCGGGGGACTACACCCGCGCCGCCGAGCACGCACTCGCCTCGGCCGACGCCGCTCAGGAGGTTGGAGCCCCTATAGAGGCAGCCCTCTCGCGCACACTCGCGGGCCGAGCCCTTGCCCAAGCCGGCCGGAATGACAGAGCCGTGCGGGAGCTCCTGAGTGCGGCGGCCGAGTTGGACGCGTGCGGCGCGGTGCGCTACCGCGAACGCGCGGAGCGAGAACTCGGCAAGCTTGGGCATCGCCCCCACCGGCGAACGCGACCGGGGCAGGCCGACGGATCGGGCATCGCGACGCTGACCGAACGCGAGGCCCAGGTGGCGCGGCTCGTCGTCGACCGCAAGACGAATCCGGAGATCGCGGCCCACCTGTTCTTGAGCCAGAAGACTGTCGAGACCCACCTGCGCAACATCTTCCACAAGATCGATGTCTCGTCCCGCGTCGAGCTTGCACGGGCAGTCGAGCGTGCGGATGGAGTGGCGAGAAGCGAATCAGGGTCGGCTTCAGGGTGACGCCCCGATGTCGCGGGGCCGCGCGCGCGCGAAGCTCGATCGCGAGACGGCATCGGGAAGGAGATGGCCATGGAAACATCTCTGGTTGATCGGCAAGCGTCGGGGGTCTGGACCAGAGCGGTGGCGCGATGGCGTCGCGTCGCCTGGCTCGTCATCCTCATCGGCGATGTGGGACTGCTCGCATGGTGCGCGGTGGCGGCTCTCGCGCCCGAACACCTGGTTGGACCCGGTTCGAGACCGATCCTCGCCGCTGGGTACGAGGGGTTCACCGGGGGTTCGTGGCAGCACGTCGTGGCCACGTCTCCGAGAGCGGCCGACTACATGACCCTGCTTTTCCGCATGTACGGCATCTACGGCATGGGTCTCTCGGTGCTCGCCATCGCCATCGCAGCCAACGGCTTCCGCCGCGGCGAGCGATGGGCATGGTGGGCGCTGCTGATCGGCAACACGATCGGGTACGGCGCGGCGATGGTGTACGACCAGGTCGTGAAAGCCGTCGGGCCGTTCGAGCTGACGGAATATCTCGGGCTCGCCCTCATCTATGGGTCTCTCGTTGTCACGGCTCCTTTCCCAGGTTCGCGTCGTGCGCCGAAGGACGAGACCGTGAGCTGAACGGAGGGTTCCGAGACGGAGGGTCTGCGATGGGTCATCATAGGAAGGAACCCTGGAACGAGGTCAGCCGGCGTTTCGCCTCCTGGGGTCGCCGCCTCTCTGACCAGTACGAGGAAGCGGGTTCGGGCGAGAGCGCCGACGACGCGCAGAGCAAGCTGAAGGGATCCGCTCGTCAGGTCGGCAACGAGCTCGACCGAGCGTTCAGCGCGCTGGACGGCACGCTCCGTGATCAAGAGGCGAAACAGGACCTGAAAGACGCCATCGGAGCGATCGGGAGCGCGGTGGGCGCCTCGATCGGCGAGGCGGCCCTGGGTATCAGGCGACGCGCCAATCCGGAGCACGAGTCGGTGTTTCGCGGGCAGCACGACGACAGCGAGCCGTCGTCGACGAACGAGGGGACGAACAGCGATGGCTGAGACCGTCACGATCGATGGCACGCCGTTCCTCAAGCGGAATCCGCTCGGCGTGCTTGGCCTTTCGTTCATCACGTTCGGGATCTACTTCTTCTACTGGTATTGGAAGATCAACGAAGAGCTGTCGAGCTTCGCGCATGACGACACGATCAGCCCCACCCGCTCGCTGATGGCGATCCTGTTCGGGTGGATCATCCTCGTGCCGCCCTTCATCGCGATCTACAACACCTCGAAGCATGTCCAGGGCGACGAACAACGGCTGGAACTCCAGCCCGAGCTCGAGCCCGCCCTCACGATCGTGTTCCTGGTGCTCTTCTCGATCGTGAACGGCCTCTACATGCAGGAGCACCTGAATCGACTCTGGGACGGAGCGGCCGGGGTCGCGCAGGTACGCCCGGACAGCCCCTCGAGCTGACCTCGCGCTCGGATCACGACGATCTCGGGTCGGACCCTGATTCGCCGGACTTCGCCCGAGCGAGCCTAGGAGGGAAGGGATGAGCGTCTGGGCGTTGCTCACGCTCGTAAGCGGCGGCTTGTTCGCCGGAGGGGCCTCGGCGTTGGCATGGGATCGCGTCCCCGCCTGGCGGAGCATGCCGTTGCCTGAGTTCAGGACGGACTTCGCGGGCGTGGTCCAGAGGGCGGACCGGGTGCAGCCGGGGCTGCTCGCAGCGGCGATCCTGGCCAGCTTCGGCTTTGGACTTACGGGTTCCGGAGCGGCCCGGATCCTCGCCCTGATCCGCGGCCAGGCCGACCGCGACGCAATCGCCTCTCGCCTACTGCGCTACCGCGACGAGCGAGGCGACGACTGGGCTGACATCAGCGACCTGCTGACGCTGCACGCCGAGGCGCGGCAGCAGGTGGTTCGGTTGCTTATGGAGATCGATGCGCGAGACGTGTGGCAGGATCTATCAGCACACGATCTCCTGTCGCTCCACGCACACGGAGGACCTAGACACACGCCTAGGCCGGCTCGAGGGCCAGATCCGGAACATCCGGCGGGTCGTCGCGGAGGACACGTCTGCATCGCTCACCCGGGTGAGCTTGAGTGCACCGCCGCAAGGAAGTCGCCACGATCAGGCATCCGCTCGAGAGTGATGAGTTGGTTCTCGAGACCATCTGCGAGGAGGTCGTCTCCGCGCCCCAACGCGATGATCCGTTTGCCGGTGAGGAGGTAGACGTCGAGGAGATCGATGTCGATCGGAGCTCGGATTGTCGCTTCGGGTGAGAACGAGAGGTCGAGCACGACGAGCGAGGCGGGGTCGACCAGCGGGCAGTGACCCTCACGACTGCCTATACACGAATACCCGGGAGCCGAAGGGCCCGGGCACGCGAGGACCTCGTATCCGGCGTCCTGGATCCACCCTCCGAAGAGGGCGCTTCGCCGTTCGTCGTGTTCCACGAGAAGGATCGGAGCCCGAGCCGTCGCGCTCATCCCATCCCTCCTCGATGCACGGCGACGCCCTATGCGGCGCCTACAGGGATGCCTCGAGCGGTCGCCCACCGACGGTAATTCTCGACATGGGCGAGAGGGACCGAGGCATGCTCGCAGGTCAAGGGATCATCACACGTGGGATTACCCTCGAGGCTGAAGTAGTTGAAGCGGCACTGCTCGCAGTACACGTCCAACTCCGAAGGGAGGTATGCGCATTCGCCCCACGAACAGCTTCGCTCGCCCTCTCCGGTCCCGATGTCCCAACCGCACCCGGCACACTTCTCGAACTGCATCCAGTTCCCCATGGCGACCTCCTTGGAGCGACCTTAGGAGGCGGCACGTGAACGAAGGAAGGGCAGAAGGACCCCTTGGAATAGGGTCTTCGGACCCGGAACCGCCCTTACCGAGACACCATCCGGCGGACGGCCCCCAACAGTTACTCTCTGCTCGTCCGGACTGGTTGGATCTCCGTGGGCCCCGATCAGGCTGTGGAGGACGTGGCCGTCCAACCGACCGCGGGCTACCTTGTCCGAGGCTCGCGCCCGCTAGAGGGTCCGCTGAGGCGCGATGGTGGCGTTCGGCGAGCCGACACATCCTGCTCGCTGACGCCACTCGCGGATGGAAGGCCCCTCGGTACGGGGACCATCCGCTCTATTCCGCTCGGCACTCCGAGCCTACGTTGCGGATGGTGAAGGAGGTGAACACGATGAAGCTTGCGGTATATGAGGAGATCGGAGACTTGGAGCGCCGCATGGACGACCTGATGCGGACGTTCCTCGGGCCGAGGGTGCATTTGACGCGGCCGGTTCTCCCACTGTTCCTGCACAAGCCGTTCATGCCGGTCACCGATGTCTTCGTTCGCGACGAGGACATCGTGATCCGTGTCGAGCTGCCGGGGATCGATCCGGCGACGGACGTCACGGTGAGCGTCGAGGACCGGCACCTGGTGGTCCGCGGCGAGCGGAAGCAGGAGCAGGAGCTGAAGGAGGAGGCCTACTACCGGCTGGAGACCGCCTACGGGACCTTCGAGCGATTCTTCCCGCTCCCCGAGGCATTCGAGGAGGGCGCGATCGAGGCCACCTACGTGGACGGCGTGCTGGAGGTGATCCTGCCTTCGGCAGCCAAGGCGGTGGAGCCTCCGAAGGCGAGGACAATCCCGATCAAGCTGACCGCGCCGGTCAAGGCGGCGAATGCGCCGACCCACTCTTCGGTGACAGTGTCGGACTTCGGTTGTGGGCGACTCGTCTCCCATGAGGGGCGATGTACCACGAGTTCGTGATCGTGTCCGGCGACCCCCCCTGGACGGTGGGCAACGAGCCTGGCACGGTGAGTGAGGCGAACCCCATCGGCGGTCCATCGGGCCCCGAGATCGGGGACGTCACCCTGGCCAGACGAGGACGGTGACCGCGGACCTTGCGGCCGGGAACTACACCGCGATGTGATCGTGTACCGGTACCACCAGAAGCACCAGCCGAACCAAGACGTCCCCGCCCACTCCGATCCCGTGAGCTGTGAGGTGTTCTTCACCCAACACGGCTGGCGTGTTCGGGAGATCCGCTACCTCGGTGAGGAGTCGAAGCGGCTGCTCCGACCTGTCCCTCTCCCGCGCTTCGCGAAGGTGATGCGCCCGCTGATGTCGCAAGCGAGGTGGCAGCAGATGCTTCGGGACATGGGCTGCGCGGTCCTCCAACGCGTCGCCTGAGGAGAGCTTTTCGGATAGGAGGAAGACACGATGGATTGGGTGTCTGTCCCCCACTTGGCCCACTCAGGACGGGCCTGATGGCCCTCGAGATGCCGGACCCTCGCTGCGACAATGATTGACGGAGTACGCGCCTGGAAGGAGATCACGATGACCCAGGACGCCGGGCTGCAGGAAGCCGAGTACGTGTACGAGCGGATCAGCATTGAGCGCGACGCCCTCGTCCGCAAGGGCTATTGCGTTCACGGGTGGCTCCAAGAGAACGGGGATGGCACGCAGACTTGCCTAGCAGGATGCGAACAGACGTTCCCGGACTTCGAGACGGCCATGAACGCCGAGCCTCTGCGGTTCGAGGGATCCGAGGCCCTGATCATCGCCGTTTAGGCGCGCGGATCCGCGCGCAGAGAGCTAAATGCGCGGCCCGAGGCTCGGAGGCCGCAGCCGCCCGAGGACGCCGGTGCCAGTCTAGGAGCCCACCCGCTGGATGGTAGTCGCGGGTCGCGGGCGCCGAGTTCGCCCGCTGGTCGCGGAGCCTGGTCACCTCTGCGGCAGCTGGACTGCGCGCCAGCTTCCTCCGCGCTGGCCTCGTAGGAGTTGGGAGTCGCGGGTCGGGCAGTAGCGGCCATCGCAACCCTTGTCGGCTATAGGCGCGCGCACTGACCGCCCGCGTCTTTTTTGGCGGAGTTCTGAGATGTCGGAAGCCTGAAGCGCCGATCAGTCTTGGTGGGGTCTTCCCATCCGCTGCAAGCGGTCCATCTCGCGGCGGATCTGCGTCTCGTCGAACTCGTCGTTGCGGTACACATCCCACGCGTTCATCACGACGCCGATCCCCCATCCCAGGATCGGGAACACCGGCCAG